>JACCDP011041668.1_pt1 | contig 16534 bp, 27 predicted proteins | sample 7445841 | NCBI WGS metagenome assembly JACCDP01 (sample SAMN15323441, study PRJNA562643) | freshwater metagenome | isolation source: river surface water | place: USA:Blue River Watershed | collected 2017-08-17 | reverse complement strand
GTCATTCCCGGAGGCAGTAGGCGGCGCTGGCAGCGCCGCAGGAGGTAGCACCGTGGGCGGTCTGTTGGGTGACGCTGCCAAGTGGCTCGGCGTCTCGCCGGGATCGCTGCTCAACGCGGGCGGCAATCTGCTCTCGGGCTATCTCGGCAGCAACGCCGCCGACAAAGCGGCCGACCAGCAAGCCGCCGCAGCGCGCGAGGCCAACGCTCTGGCCCGCGATATGTACAACCAGCAACGCGCCGACCTTGCTCCGTGGCGCGAAGCCGGCAGCGGCGCGCTCGGGCAGATCCAGGCACTGCTTGCCGACCCGTCGTCGCTCACCAGCACGCCGGGATACGAGTTTGGGCTGTCTCAAGGCGTCAAGGCTCTGGAGCGATCAGCGCCGTTCCGCTCTGGTCTGTACTCCGGGCGCGCAGGGCAAGACCTGACCCGCTTCGGCAACGACTACGGGTCGACCAAGCTCAATGAGTCGTACAACCGCCTCGCCAATCTTGCCGGGCTCGGCCAGGTCGGAGCCACCGGCTCGGCGATGGCGGCCGGGCAGTACGGGCAGACGGCGGGTCAGAACATCACTGGCGCCGGCAACGCGCAGGCCAGCGGCACAGTCGGCTCGGCGAATGCCTGGGGTAACGCGCTCGGCAGCATCCTCAACAACTGGCAGATGGATGACATCCTGCGCCAGCTCGGCAGGGGGCCGTGATGATCGATGCACGCATTCCGTTGATGGTCAACCCGCTTCAGATCGAGCCGCGCGCCAATGCGCTCGCCCGCGTCATGCAACTGCAAGCGATGCAGGGCGACGCCGAAATGCGCCGCATGCAACTCCAGCAGATCCAGCAGGCGATGCAGGAGCAGGCGCGGCAGCGGCAGGCAGAGGAACAGCGGCGCCAGAGCGTGCGCGGATACCTCGGCTCGCTCAACAGCAACGCCGGGCCGGCACGTCCGTTCAATCCGGTCGAGGCGCTGCAAGTGACCGAAGATCCGCAACTGACCGGGCAGCTTGCGTCGGTGTTCGCCGCGCCGAAACGGCCGGCTCCGATCAAGGTTGCGCCGGGCGAGTCTCTGGTCGACCCGGAAACCAGCGCACCGCTCTATCAGGCGCCCGAGCGGCCCGAAAAGATGGACCCGAACAAGCCATTCATGCTTGATCCGGCCACCGGGCAACCTGTGCCAAACAAGGCTTATCAGGACTATCAGCAGAGCGTCGCTCGTGCTGGTGCGTCGTCGGTGTCTGTCAACACTGGGCAGCGCGGGCTCGACAACACGCTCAAGCTGCGCGGCGACTTCCACGGCGAGCCGGTCTACAAGGCGCATCAGGAAATGCAATCGGCCTACGGGCAGATCAAGCAGTCGCTGCAGCAAGACAGCCCGGCCGGAGACCTGGCCGGCGCGACCAAACTGATGAAGCTGCTGGACCCCGGCAGCGTGGTGCGCGAGTCCGAGCTCGGGATGGCAATGGCGGCTTCCGGCTTGCTGGATCGAGTCGTCAATTACGCCGACATGATCAAGCGTGGGACCAAGTTGACGCCGACGCAGCGTAAGGATTTCCAGTCGCTTGCCGATGCGCTGTTCAACGAAAGCGTCAAGGCATACAACGCCAAGCGCTCGGAGTACGAAGGCATCGCGCGCCGGAACAACCTGCCAGTCGAGGACGTGCTCGGCCCGAGCAGCGTCGCAGCCCCCACGCGCCCGCCCGCCGGCAACAAGCCCGCATCAGGCGCAAACCCGAAATTCCTCGGCTTCGAGGGTCAACAGTAATGCTCATTGCCCGCGTCCAACTGCCCGACGGCCGCATCGCCCGATTCGAGGTCGCCGAGGGCACGCCGCCGGCCGACATTGAAGCGGCAGCGGCGCGCATGTTCGCGCCCAAGGCGCCGACGGCATTTGAGCGCGGGCTCAACAATGACAGCCCAGTCACGCAGGGTCTGGTGTCGGCCATGCAGGGTCCGACGTTCGGCTTTAGCGACGAGATCGCGGGCGGCGTCGAGTCGCTGCTGACCGGGCGCCCATACGCCGACACGCGAGACGAATATCGCGGCATGGTGGCGCGGCAGGCGAAGGACTTTCCGGTTGCCAACGTGCTGACCCAACTTGCAACGTCCGCGCCGCTGATGGCGGTCGGCGGGCCGCTCGGTGCCGGCAGGCTGACCGCGCCGACAATGCTCGGCCGCACCGGACAAGCGGCGGCAGTCGGTGGCGTGCAGGGCGTCGTGCGCGGTGCCGGTGAGTCGCGCGCCGACAGCGCGTCAGGCATTGCCAAGGACGCTGCGATGGGCGGCGCAACCTCTGCCGTGCTGTCTGGCGCCGTCGTGCCGGTGCAGGCTGCCGTCAGCGGCATGGCGCGCACGGTGGCGTCCAATTTCCGACCGTCGACCGCAGAGCAGTATGCGCGCGGCAAAGTGGCCGAAGCTTTCGCCCGCGACTCTACGCTGAAAACGCCGACGATGACGCAGCCGGCCGCGCGCATGCGGACGCTGGGCGATGAGGCGCGGGCCGTCGATGCTGGTGGCGAGAACGTGCGCCAACTGCTCGACACGCAGGCAATGCTGCCGGGCCGTACGAAACAGGCGGCGGCGAGCGCTATCCGCCAGCGGCAGGCCGGCAGAGGCGACCGACTGATCAGCGCGGCCGAGCGCGAAATGAACCCGAGCGGGCTGCGACTGTCGGACACGATCGACGACCTGATCGCTCGCCGCGAGGAAGCCGCGCGCCCGCTGTACGCAAAGCTGTACCGGCGTTCGATCAAGCCAGATGCCGAACTGACGCAGATTGTTGCCGCCGCACAGGAACTGGGAGCCGACAAAGTTGCCCAGCGCATCGCTACGGCACGCCAGCAGCCGTTCACGCTTGAGCCCAATGCGCAGCGCATGTCGATGGCTGACCTTGATCGGCTGAAACAAGGCCTGGACGACATCATTCAAGGCAGCATCGACCAGACCGGGAAAATGAACAAGGTCGGCGCGGCCGTGGTCGACCTTAAGATGAAGTTGACGGCGAAGCTGGATGGCTTGACCAAAGGTGCATACGCGCAGGCGCGGCAAGCGTTCGCCGGGCCGGCGCAACTGATCGACGCCGCACAGACTGGCCGCCGAGCGCTGTCAATGGACGCCCAGGCCATTGCCAAAGCAATGCAGGGCATGACCGACGGCGAGTCGGAAGCGTATCGGCTCGGCGCGTTCGAGGCGCTGCGCGCGAAGCTCGGCACGCAGTCGGGTCAAACTCAGGTCATGAATCTGTGGCGCGAGAAAACGACGCGCGACAAGCTGAAAGCGCTATTTGGAAGCGAGCGCGCCTTCAGGACGTTCGCCTCGCGCGTCGGCGCTGAATCTCGCATGCGCGGCATCGAATCGGTCGGGCGCGGCTCGCAAACCGCATCGCGCCAGTTCGCGGCCGGCGATCTCGACGTGGACGCTATCGAGTCTGCGCGGCAGGGCGCATCAGCCGTCGCCAGCGGCAACATCCCCGCAATGCTCGGCGCCGTCGCGCGCCAGTGGAACAAGGTGCAGACGCCCGAGCCTGTGCGCGACCGCATCGGGCAGTTGCTGCTGCAGCGCGGCGCGCAAGGGCGCGCAACGCTGGCCGAATTGGAGCAGATGCTGCGCAGGATCAACGACGAGCGGGCGCGGTGGATTCTGGGGGCCGGCGCTGCGGCGCCTGTCGTCAATCCCCTGATGCCGCCGCAGAACTGACGGACGAACCAATATGGCAAACCTCCTCCTCGGTGCCCGCGCGCAGTTTTTCGATGCGAACGGCGACCCGTTGTCGCTCGGCAAGGTCTACACCTACGAAGCCGGCACGACGACGCCGAAAGTGACCTACACGACGTCGGTCGGTGATGTCGCCAACGCGAACCCGGTCGTCCTCGACGCCGAGGGGCGCGCGGCAATCTGGCTCGGCACTGGCACCGCTTATCGAATCATCGTCAAGGATTCGGCCGGCAGCACGATCACCGACGACGACGGCATCACCGCGGCCGGATCATCGTTTGTGCCGGACGGCATCGTGGGCGACGGCAGCACCGACAACTCTGTTGCGCTTCAAGCGGCGTTCAACAACCTCGCCTCGATCGTCTCCGTCAACCGGCGCACGCGCATTTACCTGCCGCGCGGCAAGTATCTGTTTTCGACCCCGCTGACGATCAACCAGGCCGACAGCGGCGACGTTCACGGCCGGATCATCATTGAGGGCGAGGGGCAAATCAATACCGAGCTTGTCTGCACCGCCTCAAGCGGCGACGCGCTGACGATCACGGGCGGTCGCGTGACCATGCGCGACCTGACGATCGGCGCGGCCGGCGCGCGCACGAGCGGGTCAGGATCCGGCATCGTGATCGACTCCGGCAACACCACGCCGAGCGTCGACCAGTTCAACTTTGACGGGGTGGCGGTGCAGAACCAGCCCGACGACGGCTGGGAGATCCGCAACGGCGAGCGGGTGCAGATGCGGAGCTGCGTCGCCGACACTTGCGGCCGGCACGGCTTCCACTTCTATGACAACACCATCGGCGGGATCTCGAATCTGCTGCTGGCCTGCCGCGCCTACTACTGCGCCGGCAATGGTCTGCGGATGGATCTCACGTCTGAATCGACGGCGATCAATTTTCAGGCGATCGGCTGCGGAAGCGCGAGTTTCCCCGCCGGCATCTGGAGCAACTCGCGCGGGCTGGTGCTGATCAACCCGGACGTCGAGGGGAAAGAGAAAGCGCCCGGCAACAGCGAATCCGTTACCGGCCTGCGCGGCGCGGATGTCGTCGGCGGCACGATCATCGGCGGGGTGTTTTCCGGGCTCGAATACGGCATCTATTGCGCCACAGAGGCGTGGCCGCTCGTGCTCGAATACCCGCACTTCACGAATGCGACCTACCCGTCGCCCATGTCGCGCGGCGTGCTGCTGTCGACCGTCAGCCCGATCAGCACGGCGCGGATCCGGCTGAAAACGTCCTACACCGACGTGACGAAGCCCATTGACGATGCGGTGTACATCAACGGGGCCGAGATCATCGTCGGCGCGAATCGCTCTGGCGCGTACATCGAAGGCGCGGGCGCACCGGCGGCGGACGCAAACTGGATCGGCCAGCTTTACCAGGACACGACCCCCGGCTCGCTCTACATCGCCATCCAGACCGGCAGCGGCGCAGGCGATTGGGTAGCGATCACTTGATGGCGGCGCACCACCGATGACCGCTGCCCGCCTGCACGCCGTCAGCGCCCGCTGGGGCATTCTCACGGCCTCGACTTGGACCGCGATCCTGCAACTGTCGCGGCCCGACAGCCTGGCGGCGCGTGCGGCGGGCGATGGCCTGGTGTTGGACTGGATCAACGTCGGCATCCTCGCCCTGTGCGCACTCGGCTGGGCGGATCTCCTGTGGCACGATCTGCGCGGCCGGCTGATCTGGCCCAGTTTCCCGCAGCACGCCCGACACCACGTCTGCATCGGCATGTACGCGCTGCTCGCCGCTGCGTTCGGCGTGCGCGCGTTCCTGGCGGCCGGCTCCGACGTGGCAAGCGTTTGGCTGGTTGGCGGCTATTACATCTGCTTCGCGGTCGGCATCATGATCGAGGTCCGCGCGCTGCGCGAGGACGCGAGGGGGTCGCCATGAGCCAGCAGCGCGCTCGGATCGGAGTCAACTGCGGGACCGGCATCCTGCTCGGCGCCCTGTGGGGCGGCGCGTGGGCGGCGGTCGAGGCGGCGCAGGACTCGCGCCCGCCTGATCTGCTCTCGATGCCTTGGGCGCAACTGTCGATTGCGGTGGCGATCACGATGGGCGCCGGCCTGGCCGCGACTTGGCACCGCGAACTACTGGCGGAGTACGCGAACAAGCCTTTCGACATTGCGCGCGAGACCAAAAGGGACATGATGGTTTCGGCGGCCATCGGCATCGGCGGGTACTCGCTGGGCTGGATCTGGCAGGCCCCGGCGCCGCTCGTGGCGCTGGCGCTGATCCTCGCCGGCTACGGCGGCACGCGCGTGCTTCGCCTGGCGTTGTCTCGCGCGCTGGACGTAATCCGGCGCGGCGGCGGTGGCGGTCTGCAATGACGACCTTCGATGAGGCGTTTGCCGCCGTGCTCAAGCGTGAGGGCGGCCTCGTGGACGACCCGGCCGACCCCGGCGGGTTGACGAATATGGGCATCTCGCAGCGCGCGTACCCGGCCGAAAACATCCGCGGCATGACGGTCGAGCGGGCTCGCGCGATCTATCACCGGGACTACTGGGGGCCGGCTGGGTGCGATCTCGTGCCGGCGCCGCTACGGGGAGACCTGTTCGACATGGCAGTCCATAGCGGGCCAAAGACGGCCATCCGCGCGCTGCAGGCGGCGCTGGGCGAGACGGCCGACGGCATCATCGGGCCGCGCACACTAATGGCGCTCGACAATGTAAACGTAGGTAGATTGCGCCTGCGGTTCGCCGGTCAGCGGCTGGAGCGGATGACCAATCTCGCCAACTGGCCTCACCACGGCCGAGGCTGGGCGCGGCGCCTGGCCGGCATTCTCAAGGAGGCATGATGCGCTCGATCATCACCCTCGCACTGGCCGCGCTGCTGGCCGGCTGCGGCACCAGGCCGACCTGGCTGGACAACCGAGCCGCATGCACGCTCGACGGCGAGCAACTGCACGTCCTGAGCGTCTGGGGGCCGTTCTCGATCGGCACCGAAATCAGGCGCGAGGATGCTGAGGTGGCGTGCCGGCGCTAGGTCGATCGAATCAGCTTGCCGACCAGCACCTCGCAATGCTCGCGGCGTGGGCGGATTGGGTGATGCGCTAGGAGTCTTGTGCTCGGATAGCGGCAGCGCAGTATTCTGCGGCGTGCTTCCAGTTCAATCTAACCGACTCTGGTTGGTCGTCCATTAGGTTGGCAATGCCATTGCATCGCGCTGCGCACCGCTCGCGTTCCGCGGCGGCGCAGGCGGCGCCGTACCGCTCTGCCCAGGCGCGGAGCAGTGCTTCTTCGCCAGACGTGAGCGCACCTACAGGGATGGGAGGCAGCGGCGGCATGGTCATGGCTTGCTCCTTCACCACGGGCCGGCTGAATAGTTGCCTTGAAGCGCGGCGCGTAACTTCGTCAGAGCGTCGTCGCGTTCCCATTCGGCCCGCGCTGCCCGATTATGAAAATGTGCGTTTCTTTCTGCCAACTCGTGATTGGCGGCGTGTAACCTCTCGCGCTCGTTTTGTAGCGCATCCACCATTCTGTCAAGATGACGTAACTTTTTCAGCAGCGGAAAAATCAAAAGCGTCAACACAACAATAATGACGGCGAGAATTGCTGCTAGCTCATTCATGGCCGACCTTTCATCGCAGCGTCGATGCGCGGCAGCAGGTCGTCAGGCAGGTCATCGTCGCGGGTGTACTGCGAGCGCACTTCATTAAGCAGCGCCCGCAGCTCCTCGACCTCGGCGCGCAGGGCTTCCTCGTTGCGGTCGCGCGCCGTGGCCGCATCGCGGTAAGCGGCGACCTCGGCGCGCAGGTGATCGACAGCGTTTTCGGCCCGCAGCAGTTCTGTGGACAGCGCCTCCACCTCGGCGCGCAGCGCGGTTACTTGCTCCGCCGCGCCAGACACGATCTTGTCAACATAGGCGTTGTTGCTTGCCAGGGACGCTTTCAGCGACTCGACCTCGGCGCGCAGCTTGTCCCACTCGCCCGAACACTCAAACACCACGCCCCCGCAGTAGAGGCACTTGGCGCGCATTTCTCTAGCGTGCAAAACTTCGACCTCGGCGCGCAGACGGTCGATTTCAGCTTGCATTTCGTCGTATCGCTCCCGCGAAAGAAGCGCAACGTTTTCAATCGCGGTCATCTTGTCCTCCAATCCCGTGCGCGCGCTCGACGGCGCGCACGATGCGCTCCAGCCTGTAGTGGTCACACGCGGGCCATCCTCGCATTTCTTGCATGCGCCAGATTTCATCCGTCGTCAGCGGCTTGCGCTTGGGCGGGGAGGATGACTCCTTGGGAGGCACTGCCATTCGATTCCTGTGCAGTTCCAGCGCCTCGTGCGCCGAGTCCCACCAGCGCGATGCTGCCGGCATCGGAATGTCTCGGTCGATCAAGATGCACTCCAGCTCAAGCGCCAGCCGTGCGGCGTCGGCGTCCGCGTCAGTCCATCCTGTGTACGGGCGATGTACGGGCGATGTACGGGCCAGTGCGCGGACCTGACTTTCGATCCATAGCTTCCCGGTGTAGTCTGCGGGGAGTTCGTGTGGCTCGTAGCCAGCCGGCAACGCGGCTTTATCGTAAGAATCAAGTTCTGCCTGCAAACGCTTTCGTTCGGCTTCCAATTCAGCCGCGTAGCGCCATCCTTCCTTGCATGATCGCCGCAAGTCGGCTAATTCGGCATCAGCTTCGTTCAACCGCGCATCGTCACCACGGCACGACGCTAATTCACGCGCCAGTAGGAGTTCTCGCTCCACAAATTTACTGCCGCCGCTAGCCGCCTCCAACTGCGATTCCGACAGCGCGGCGCGTATAGCCGCGATGCGCGGCGCTTGCGAGTCAGTAAAAAAGTGGCCCGAATCCCACGAGTCAATCAACGCTTGACAGGCATTTTGTAATGTCGTCATCAGAATCTCCCGCCTCCCCACAAATCACCGCCGAGCATTTGAGCTTCACTCGGTTTGTCCTGCGCAACAGTGCCCGTGTATAACGGCAAAGCACGCTCGCCGTTGCCAATGTCGGGCGGGTTATCAGTTACTCGCACAGATCGCCCGTCAACCCCATAGACCATCCACGCCACCGGCTCCGGCTCCGGCTCCGCGAGCGCGGCGCGGATGGCTTCGACGGCCGATTCCGCGGCCCGCATGACGGGCTCCGCGCGCACAAGATGCAGCGGGCGTCCGTTGTGTTCGGCCAGATTGGCAAGCGCCACGATATCGCTCAGGGCCTCTAGCGCCATCATCAGCGCTTCGTCTTTGCTCATTTCAACTTCCATTCGATCCGCCGTCCCGTTCGGTCAACCGGCACGCTCCACCGCCGCTCCACCACGCCGGCCTCGACCTCGGCACGCAGGCGCTCGATCTCGTTGGCAGCGTCGTCACTCATCTTGTCCTCCAATGATGGCGCGCTCGACGGCGCGGACGAGCCTTCTGGTGTAGCCTGTCAGGTTAAGCCCCGGCGTCGGATTCAAGTCGCGCCCGATAGCGTCGATCTGATCCTCCGTCAGCGGCTTGCGCTTGGGTGGGGCGGTGTAGAGTGGGCGCGCGTCGGGGTGAAGCTTGGCGAATCCGAACCTGCCGTGATGCTCCCACGCCACCGGCTCCGACTCCGCGAGCGCGGCTTTGAGGCGGGCTATCTCACGCACTGCTGCGTCTGCGTCAGGAACGCGACGCGGCGGGGCGGTATAGAGAGGAAACACGGCAAGCCCTCCTTCTTTGCGGGCTCTCCACCGTGCTTCATCCTCAGTGTTTAAGGCGCCAAAACCTTCCACCATCCACGCCGCCGGCTCAGGCTCAGGCTCCGCCAGCGCGGCGCGGATGGCGTCGGCAGCGAGCGTCACTGTTGACAAGTAATCGGCATGCGATGCTGGCCGGAATGTGAGCGCATCCAGCGCCAGCCGCAGTACGTCGTCTTTGCTCATCTCAACCTCCACTCGATCCTGCGCCCACGTTTGTCAACCATCGTCACCCACCGCCTCTTCACCACGCCGGCCTCGACCAGCGGCTCCAAGGCGCGCGGCAGCGTCTGCGGTGAGGCGTCGATTTCGGCGGCGAGGTCGTCGGTCGTCAGCCACTCGACGCGGTGCAGCGTAATCGTGTCAAATGCAGCTTGCCCGGCCAAATGCATCGCCGCCCTCCACGCGACGCCGCTGATCTGCACATGGTCGCGGCGCTGGCCGCGGAGGCGTTTGTCGGTCACGTCAGTCCCCACAGAAACACGCGAGCGCGTCCTCGTCGTCATAGCCGAACATCTCGCCCTGCGTCTGCGCCGTGTTCAGCATGGCCGCGTAACTCGGGCGGTCGGAGCGAAACACGGCCCCGCTCGGCTTCGACGCCAGCGTCAGCGCCAGCGCCTCCATCTTGGCCCACCAGACGGCGCGCTCCGGCTTTTCGGAGATCAGACTCTGAACCTGCTTGGCTGGCTTGAGAAAGCATAAATCGCAGTTGCCGGCTAACGTGCGACCGTTGTAGGTCTGCAGTTCCAGATTGAACGGCTGCGCGGACCAGAACGCCTGCACGTCCGCGACGGTAACGCCGGCATCGGCGAGCGGCATGACCATCGTTTCGTGCACTGTTTCTGGCGACGGCCGCGCTCTGATTTTGGCGACCCGGCTAGGCTCATCGGCGCGGATGCCGATCATCTGGTCCCACTCGTTGTCGCCTTCGGCCCATCCCAACGAGCGCAGCCACTTGTGCATCGTGCGAATCTTCAGCTCCGATGTGCAAAAGCGCGTCACCGGATTCGGCAAGTAGCGGCGCTTGCGGATGATCGCCTCGAACGGCTCACCGTTCCTGCTGGCAGTCTCAAAGTTGACGACAGCGAAGCCGGCCTCATCGTCGCGGTACTCCACCCATGTGATCGGAACGCTCCAGTGCGCTTCGCAGTCGCGCACGAAACGCAGTGTGGCCTCGTCCTCGCGTCCAGTGTTAGCGAACGCGACGCGCGCTTCCGCAGGTAGCCCGCCATTGGACTGCAGCACGCGCCAGAGCATGTATGCGGACGTTCGCCCGCCAGAAAACGAGATGCACGTCGGGCCGTCGATCTTGAAAGGGTCGCGGCTCACGGCCTGAACCTCCGCACCGCCTCGACCGCAGCCTCAGACAGTTCCCACGCCGACGAGTGCTGCCACCAGTCCGGCAGCAGCGCGCCGGCATCACGCATTTCGGCACGGTAGCGTTCGATGATCTCGCGCTGCTTTGCGGTGTATTCGCGCAAGTGCGGCGTCTGCGCGAGCGCGGCTTGCGAGATCGCGTCCTCGATCGCTTGGCGCGCGACCATCGAAGCCGCTATCCAGCCGGCGTTGTCGGGCCTGACCAGGTATTCGTAGCGGGTGGCGCCATCGGCGTAGCAGTAGGACAGTCGGAACTGCCCGACGGCCATGCGGTCGCGGTCATACCATTCGGCCGCGACGGGCACGTAGCGCCGGCCGCGGCGCTCGTAGAGGATGCGGTTGTTGTTCATGTCAAGCCTTTCGCACCGTCAGTTGTAGGCCGGCATCGCTGCGCCAGGTCTACCAGCCAGCGCGCCAGCTCAAGCGGCGTGTGTTCGCGCTCGGCCTTGGTGATCTCGGGCCGGTCGTCGCCGCGCGTTGCTCGTCCAACGTCGCCGACGACGTATTCGGCGCGGCCGAGTTTCATCGGCATGTCCGGTATGTCTGCCGGCTCGCACCCGCAGATGTAGAGGCGGGTGCGCTTCTGCGCGCGATGGCCCCACCAATGTTGATCTATCGGCAGCGTCCACCCGCCCCACTGGTCGCGCTGCCCAGGCTCCGGCAACTTCTGAGCGGGCCACAAAGCAGACCGCGCAGGGTGCTCAAGCACGCCGCCAAACTCGCGCACCAATGCGACAGCCAGACGAGCAAGGCTTCGCTCGTCGGGGCGCGGTTTGGCGAACATCGCAAAGCCACCCCACGCGCGGCACGGTGGATGCGCAACGACCGGCAGCGGGCCGTCATACGTCCGCGCATCGCGCTCGATGTCGTACACGTCGCACTCTGGCAGCGTCTTGTAAACGCTGTCGGCTCGCGCAAACAGCACGGCAACACGGTGATGCGTCACCGCGCCCACTCCCACAGAAACGCCGCAGCACCCTTGCGCGCCGTCTTGCGCGTGCCGCACGTCCTCACCAGTCCAGCTTCGGCCAGCTCGTGCATCCAGCGCCGGCAAGTGTCAATGTCAAGCCCGAGCGCATCCGCCAGGTCGCCGGCCGTGCGCGGCTGCTGCATGAGCAGCGCGACGGCGCGGGCAAGCGCGGCTGACAGCCGGCCGAGGCGGCGGGGGGTGCGGTGGATCATTTGACGCTGCGCGATGAGAACTCGCCGCCTGCCGCGCACGCCATCGCCAGACGGATGCACACGGCCGCCAGGTCCAGCGCCTCGGATTCGACGGAGCCGAGCTTGTTGGACCGCACGGCCTCGATCAGTTCTGACCATTCTTCTAGCGCGACACCCATCGCCTCGTGCGTTGAGGCGAATGCCCCATAGCGCGTTTCTGCGGCTGTCATGCGTTGCCGGATAGAGCCGGCGACGTAGTTTTCCAGTTCTTGAAGCGTGCTCATGCTGCAAACAGGTCAGCAGTCTTGGCAATCGCGCCTGCCAGATTGGCGGTGGCCTGCTGGTAATAGCTGGCCTTCAACTCGACGCCGACAAACTTTCGCCCCATCTCCAGCGCAACGTATCCCTCGCTGCCGATGCCCATGAAAGGCGACAGCACAATGTCGCCGGGGTTCGTCCAAAGCATGATGCCGCGCCGGATCACTTCCAGTTGCAGCGGGCAGATGTGCCGCTCATCGTCGTGCTCGCGGGCGCTCATGTATTGCAGCGTGTCGGACGGATTGATATCCATCCAGACCGGAGACGCGACCTTCTGCCACAGGTCGACGGGGTACTCGTTCGGGTCGTGCGTCACGCGCTCCGATTCGCCGGGCGCGCGAACCGTGATGAGGTAGTCAGGGATGCCCATTCGGCACATTGCAGAGTTCTCGCGCACGCTCTTGTGCAACAGGCCAAGCGCCTTGGTGCGCTGCATGGCGGTCACGGGGTCTTTCCAGATGGTCGCCTTCGCGTGGTAGATGAATCCGTGCTTCTGGAAGGCGCGTAGAAGGTTGCCGGGAAAGTCCTTCAGCCCGATCACGCCGTCGCGCTCCTTGCTGCTCGGCATGTCCATGCAGTGAAACGACACGTTGCGGCCCGGCTTCATGACGCGCCGCAGTTCGGCGAGCAAGAAGTCGAAATGCGCGAAAAACTCCTCGTCGTCGCGCACGTTGCCCATGTCGCGCGGCGAGTTCGAGTAGGTGTAGAGCGACGCAAACGGCGGCGAGAAAATCGAGTAGCCGATGCTGTTGTCAGGCAGCCCGCGCAACACCTCGACGCAATCGCCGTTGTACGCGGCATAGCGGTCAGTCACAACTTGATCGATGCAATTCATGTGGCCTCCAGCCAGTTTGGCGCAGCCACTTTCTGTGCTGCGTTGTAGACATTGGTCTGCCGTTGCAGGCCGGTAACTTCCTGCATCACGGCGTCATGTGTTTCGGCGCTAAGGCTCTCGGCCATCTTGAGCGCGTCGCGTTCCTTGCGCTTCAGATTCGCCACCACTGCGCCCTCGCCGGCAGATGCGAAAACATGGACATGCACGTCGCGCTTTTGCCCGAAGCGCCAGCAGCGCCGAACGGCCTGGTAGTACGCCTCGAATGAGTCGGTCACGCCGACAAAAGCCATGCGCGCGCAGTGCTGCCAGTTCAGGCCGAAGCCAGCGATCGACGGCTTGGTGATCAGTACCCTGATGCGGCCCTCGGCAAAGTCTGACAGTCGACGCTCTTTGACGTCAACATCGTCGGATCCGCGGATCTCCACTGCGTCAGGGATCGCTTGACGCAGCGCATCTCCTTCTGCGTTCAAGTCGCACCAGACAATCCACGGCTGATTGTCGGCGTTGACAATTGATGCGCAGTCGTCGACACGATCGGCAATGCTCATCCTTCGTGCATTGCGCCTCTCGCTCAATGTCTGCGCCTCCAACGCGAACAGCATGCCGTCGACAGGCATTTCTGTGTCGACCGAGTGCTCGTGCAGATGCAGCGGCGGCAGCAGGTACGCGGAGTCGTCAAAGCCAAGATCCGATGGCTTGCGCACAAGCGCGCCCCACGAGCAAACCCAACGCCAAAAGATGCTGCGCGCATGCCCTTTGAGGCGCCAAACGGACGTGTCTCCGCCGTCGTGCGTAAAGAACTCGGCGAGCATTTCCTGCCGCGTGCAGATGCCGAGAAATTCGGCGTGGGTTCCAAGCTCCGTCCAGTCGTTTGGCGCTGGTGTCGCCGTCGCGCACAGCTTGAACGGCGTCTCTCGAAACGCAGTCAGCAACGTGCGCAGCGTCTTTGCGTCGTGGTGCTTGATGCAGCTTGACTCATCCAGCACGACGGCTCCAAACTGCTGCGGGTCGAATCTGTGCAGGCGGTCATAGTTCGTGACGACAATTTCAACGCCGTGCGTCTCCGCGCCATCGCGGCATTGCACTGCGTTGACGCCAATTTCGCCCGCCTCTTGAACCGTCTGCTGCGCGACTGCCAGCGGCGCCAAGATCAAAACAGGCTGCCCGGTATGACGCAGCACGGCATCAGCCCATGCAAGCTGCATCCGGGACTTGCCGAGGCCGGTGTCGGCAAATATGGCCGCGCGCCCTCGCTTGATGGCCCATCGCGCCAATGCCGCTTGAAACGGAAACAATGATGCCGGCAAGTTCACGTCGGCATCAATGCCGGTCGGCGGCACGCGCGACAGCTTGAGGTCTATGTAGGCGTCATAAAGCATGCTCACACCCTCACCCCCGCCCTTCGCAGCGTCGAGGCCCACCACTGCCGCGTGCGCGGAGTGACGGAAACGTCGGGCGGAGGCAGCTTGCCGTCGCGCATCCAGCGGCGGATGGTCTCGCTGCTGACGCGCAGGAGTTCATGCAGTTCGCGGCGGGTGAGGAGGCGGTCTGGCGTAGTCATGCAAACACCAGCCGCTTATGAATGCGCCGCGTCAGCTCGACATCGTCGGCACAGTAGGCCGCGACATCGGCCGCGCGCCCCGCCTGCAGCGCCGGCCAGACGTCGGCGCCGGTCATGCCGGCCTTTCCGTTCTCGCCCAGCGCTCGAGCCAGCCGGTCGAGGCCGATGGTTCCGCGATCCCCGGCCCACATCAGCATGGTGTCGATCACGGCGTCAGACCACGGCTTCGGGTTGCGCGGCAGCCAAAACGGCGGCTTGACGCTGCGAATGATCGCCCGCCGCCACAGGAACGGCAGATCGAAGCCGATGATGTTGTGGCCGACGATGGTCGGGCGCGTGCCGCTATTGCCGCTGTAAGACGACTGGATCGATGCGGTCCAGCGCTTGAGCAGGTCGCGCTCGGCTTCGGCGCCGAAGTCGGTCGCGCGCAGTACCTGCGCGTGCTCGTCCTCGATCGCCCAGCCGATGCACCAGACTTGCCCGTAGGTGCCATCCAGTCCAGTCTTGAGCCATGCGTCCTCGACGGCCTGGGCGCGCTCGTCGCGCTCCCATGCCGCGATCGACTCGGCCTTCTTGAGCGTGCCCGGCGGCTTGACGGTCAGGGCCAGCTCGGCGCGCACCCCGGCGTCTTGCGCCGGGATGGTTTCGATGTCGAGATAGATGAGCATGATCAGAACGGGATGTCGCTGTCCATGTCATCAAACGGCACGTCACCGGCCGCCGCGGCCGGCTTGGACTTGTCGCCGCCTTGCGACGCCTGCCACTCCGGCGACGCCTTGATGGTGTCCTGCAGTGCCTGGTGAAAGGCGCCGAACAAGGCCATGTCGGGCTTGTCGAGGTCGAAAGCGATCAACGGGTGGACGCCGGGCGGCTTGGTCTTGTTCAGCGCCGACGGCAGCGGCGACACGCTGGCGACATCGGCGTAGGTCTTGCCGTTTCCACCCTCGCGCTCGGTGACGTTGAGCAGGCAGTAGGCACCAAGCAACTTGGAGATATCGAAGCCGGCCAGCTCCTCCGGCGTGAAGTCGCGCCCACGCCAGCTCGCCAGGAATTTGCGCAAATTGGCCTTCTCGTTGAGGCTGACGGTGAAGTTGCGCGAGATGGTCAGCGGCACCTCCTTGCCGTCGGTGGCTTCGATGGTCAAGGGCACGCCGGCCTCGTCCTCGCCGAACACTTCCCAGGAAATGCGCAACTTGCGCGCGGTCGAGTCGAAGCGCTCGTTGTGCTGGGTGCCTAGATCCACCAGCGAGATGCAGCGCGCGACCCACGCGCCTGGCGGGACGCGGCGGAAGGCGGCGGAGGGGGAATACGAAACGACAAATGACATGGCTAACCTTTCAAAATGGCCGGCGTTGACGGGGCGCCGGCATCCCCATTCAGAACTTGACGCCTCCCGGCCCGCGCGCTGCGCGCCAGGTCAAGCGGATGGATTCAATGCGCGTGCAGCCGCAGTGGCGGCACATGCGGTACTGGTAGCGTCCCCAATTGATCAGGTAGCGGATCACGGCTGGCCTCCGATGCGTTGAGCGAAGCTCCAGATTGACGGGCAGCGGGCGATCTCGGCCGGCTGGTCTGTATGCTCGCAGGCGTCGAGGTGCCAGCGGGCAAGCGGCCCCTTGTTGTCGGCCGAGATCAGCCCGCGCGTCTTGAGACGCCACACGTAAACGCCGGCCGTGCGCGGTGCGCACCCGAGCGCTTTCGCCAGCGCGGCGCGCGTCTGCGGGCCGCGCGTCTTGATCAGGTCGATCACCTGTTGCTCGCGGGGCCTCATTGCGCTGGCCCCCACAGTGCGGCGACAGCCGCGGCGCCGACGATCGCCAAGACGACCATCAGGAAGATGACCAAGGTCTTGAAAGCCTCGCCGTCGGCCGGGCCGGCGTCGTCGCAGACCTCGCACGCCTGGG
>JACCDP010298096.1_pt1 | contig 16534 bp, 20 predicted proteins | sample 7445841 | NCBI WGS metagenome assembly JACCDP01 (sample SAMN15323441, study PRJNA562643) | freshwater metagenome | isolation source: river surface water | place: USA:Blue River Watershed | collected 2017-08-17 | reverse complement strand
GACCGTGCCAGATCCCATGAAAGGATCGAGAACTATACCGCCATCTGGCGAGCCAGCTAGAATGCAGGGCTCTACTAATGCTTCTGGCATAACTGCATAATGCTTCTTCGTTAGCTTAGACTTATATGCCTTATTGTTAATATGCCATACATCTCTCTTGTTTCGCATCCCATCATAAATCTTGTATTCTGGTGGTCGACTATTAACCCCCTCAGTATTATAACGTTCGACTGAACCCTTCGCTCCCTTAGTCCCTGCGGGTATAACGCCCTTCTCTCTAATAGCTTTGAAATTAAAATAATAATTCTTCGATTTAGTTAATAAAAAAAGATATTCATGAGAGCGGGTACACCGATCTTCAACGCTTTCAGGCATAGGATTTCCTTTAGCCCATATAATATCCTGCCGTAAGTACCAGCCGTCCTTTCTTAAAGAGAATGCCAACATCCACGGAATCCCAATCAAATCTTTTTCTTTAAGACCGTCTAATTTATTGCCTCTCCGAGCGCAAGTTTGAGGCAAATCTTGATTAGAAGATGCTACCGTCTGTTTGGGCATTGCCTGCCCTTTTCCAGGTCGATAATTATAATAGGAATCGCCTATATTTAACCAACATGTCCCAGATGGTTTAAGAACGCGACGTATTTCTGAATAAAGAGTAGTCATATTCTCTACATATTCTTCTGGACTATTCTCTAATCCCATTTGTCCCTCTACTCCATAATTTCTAAGCCCGAAATAAGGAGGGCTGCTAACACAACAATCAATACTATTAGATTCTAATTCTCGGATTAGTTTTAAACTATCTCCTAAATGTATTTTATTTATCTCCAACATATTATAACGTTTCGTTAGCATCACCATGCGGGTCTTCAATTTTAAGCATCGCGTTTTGTCTAATGATAGAATCTTGTAGAGATCCTCGTTCAGTAACACTGAAATTCTTGATATCAAAATTTAAATAATTCCGAACGAGCTTCATCTCTCCGTCTGGCATTTTTCGCCAAACCCAATCCTGATGTCCAACCGCGTCTCGCCCCTGATAGCGGGCAAATAATTGAATTAATTTATGTGTACCACTTTCTGGAGTATCCAATGTAAACTCGTCTGGGGTTTTCGTCCTGAAAATGCCGACAAAAGTAGCAAACCAATTTAGACGATCGGAAATAGCTACTACAGAGCCGTCATCGGCTACATCGTTAGATTGTCTGCCAATATTTTCTCCACTGCGATTCATCTGACCAGCGGAGACGAATGGAAAACCTAATTCCACACCCAGTTCCTTGAACGCAGTGACTTTATCTCCTAAGGCTTGGTGTTCAGCCCAATTCTGGCCTAGTTTTTCACCAGTCAATTTAAGATAATCATAGAAAACAACGCTTTTATTCCCTCTACCCACGAATCTCATATGCCAACGACGGATAATGGAAATAACTCGCTCCGTAGGCATATTCCCGACGGCGATATGGTGGACTTTATATTTAGATAGCCGCTCTTTTAATTGCTTATCGCGTATTTTATCAAAATAGTTTGGATTTTTGCGCCAATTGCCAGTTTCTAGATACCATAAAGGAACATTAGTGATTGACGCCGCCGTTCTGAATCGTATCTCTTTCGAAGACATTTCAGTATCTAGAATCAACACTGGTATTTGATGAATTCTAGATATCTCATGGGCAAAATAGTTCAAAAATGTCGTCTTACCTTGTTTGGGGCGAGAAACGATAATGTATACATTCCCATCTCTAATGCCTCCATAAAGTCTATTAAATTCATTGAATGGAGTTGGAATGCCAATTTCATCGACTGGATTATTACCAGTCTCTTCAATTTCATCCAGCATTGAAGAAAAGAGATCTTCTACATCGTTTTTTAAATCAAAAGATTTAATTGTTTCTGAATAAATTGCGTCTATCTCAGCAATAGTTTTATCTAAAGATTGATCTACAGATTGAGCTACATGCTCTTTCATGCGATCCCCTGTCGTATTTAGTTTACGAAGGGCATTTAATTTTGCGACTTCCTTACAGGCTTTGATAGTCGCTTCTGAAGTGATTGGGGCTAGAGAGAGGGCCTCTATGTAATCAAAGATATTTATATTTTCTTTGAAATTAATACCCAAATTCTTGATCTTCTCCGAAAGGAAGACTGGCTCTGGCTTTTCTCCATTAATTAGTATTGATTTTAGACATGCGTAAATTACGCCGTGCGGCTGGATATGAAAAGATCTTTCATTTAAGAAAGGCTCTACATCTGCGAAAATTTCGGGGTTTTGTAAGAGTCCGCCAAGACAATGGCGCTCGATTTGAGCACTATGCAACATCATATGCTATGATATGATGATTGAGTAAAGAAGTCAAGCTATTATTGTTGCTCTCCGTCTTCGTCTTCCTCGCTGTTCATCTCTCGTATATTACGCTCGATCGATTGGACAGCAGTATTGTGAGAAGCTTCTTGGAGAGCGGCATCCCAATCTTCGATATGCTTCTGCAAGGCTAAGCAATGGGCTGGAGAATCAAAGCTCATTACTTGGTCTGGCTGACCAGTTTCTTGATTAAAATAGAATAAAATAAAGCCGCCAACAGTATGTTCGAGAATCTGATTCACGACTACTTTTGGTAGTGACCCGTCGCTTTTTGGTTTTGACTTTCCCATATTTCTTCTTAGCATATATTACACAAAATGAGTTGATAGTTATACTATTAAATTAAATTGCTCCTTCAAAAAATCTGGCGTAAGCTTATCTACTTCAGAGTCTTTCAATTCAATCAGTATAATTCCGTTTTTGCGACACCATTCTTCTTTTTTAGCATCATTAATCATCCCTTTTGCGTAATTTAAGCGAGATCCACCATGATAGAAATGATATTGGTAATGCTGAGGGCCGTGTATTTCTACACCTATCTTTAATGTCGCATTATACAAATCGAGTTTTAGAAGACTGCCGAAGCATGGAAACTCTTCATAGACAATCATAGAGTTCCAATATGGTTGAAAAAATTTTTTTGTCTTCCATTGTGGTATGGATCGGCTTTTTTTGTCCCAATCGATTTTATATTTTGAGACGTTTTTATTTATTAGTTTGCCGCTAAGGCTGTATAGGCGCATTGTATACTTCAGTAATAATGAATGAGTCGACAGAATCATCTCTGGTATAGTGATTTATAGCCATAGGGATCATCCAATCAAGATTTGCCATACGAGGATAATTTTTATAATACCTAAGCATCATAGTCAAGGCCGATGCCTCCGTTATAGAGTAGGTGTTAAGGATCTCGTCTTCCTTTTGTTTAAAAGATTTTAATTCATCCAGACTAACCACTGCATAATAACAGTCTACATGTCCAAATCGCGCTCTAAGAGTTAGAAAGTAATTCCAATTTTTGATATCTAATCCGCATTCCTCAGAGCATTCCCTTATCATCGCTTGATAAGGCATCTCGCCCTCTTCGACTTTGCCTCCAATCCCGTTGAGTTTCCCAATCATATTTTCCAAACCAACGGGGGAACGCAACTTCTGCATGAGAAGTACGCTTTTAAAATGCTGGTCAAAGATAAAACCAAGACAATATCGTTTCATTAGACTATAACGCCTTTAATTTTATTCAGAAACCACTCGAATACTGGCTTGTTATTTTCGAAGTAATCATAAAGATTATCTAATCCTTGGATTGGAGATTTCAATTCAATTTGAGAATTTTTAGCTTCACTAACGACGCTTTCATCGAAGGCGAACCAGCCCCCTTTTTTATTAATGAGCCCATACGCCATAGCTACATCAACTACCTCTTTTTCTACCCAAACACAATTACCGATCCTACCCTTCTTGATCGGAACCTCTATGGTGTGGCCAGTAACATCCGTAGCTGTTTTACATAGTAAGATTTTGGCATAGACGCCAAGAATTGGGTTCTTTTCTTTATCTGGTGGAGCTTCAATATCGGGTTTTATGTAATCTTTAAATCCCCTTGGTTTGTAATAGAGCGCATAAGTACATTGATGGTTAAGCGCATGAGTGTTATTACCGCCCATTAAATGGGGCTCGTCTTTAGCGTATTGATCTGCCTTGAATGTAGCGGCATATTGAGTAATAATTATAAGAAGCGCATTATATTTATAAATACAATCTAATCGCCTTAGCATCTCCTTAAGAAGGAAATTAGTGCCCGCTGGCCTCTTGTTATCTCCAGCCTTTTTGTTTAGACTAGATTCTAGTCGAAGCATATCAATGCTATCAATAATCATGCATAGATGTTCTCCGTTCTGATGCATTTGCTTCAGAATAGATTCGAGAGTATCACAAATAGTGTCAAAAACGTTCGTCTGATAAACGAAAACAGTACCATAATCCCAATTTGATGGATCTTCAGTAAATTTCATTCCAGTTCGAGCTTGGATCTCTTCTCCAAATTTAGCCTCCGCATTGATATAAATCGTCTTGCTCTTCGGGAGGGCCTTCATATAATTGTCGGCAAAAAGCATGGATTGGGAGGTTTTGCCTACTTCAGATGGTCCGCCCATGCGAATTGTAATACCGCTTCGCATCTTGATATAGGAATCTAACTTCAGAGACCCAGAAGAGAATTTTACTGGGGTACTTACTATGTGATTATAATTAGTATCTTTATATCCAGTTACTAACGCCCCTAAGAGATTTTTGCTCAATTCACTAGTATCTTTAGGTTCTTTTTCTTTGATTTTTGCCATAATTATTTTAAAAATTCTTGTAAACTTTTAGGTTTTTTAGTTATCTCTATATTATCGCCAAGAACAGAAGAACTTTCAACAGAAACTTTGACTTCAGGACTTTTTATAATTTTGGTCTTCAAAAAATCAAAATATTGTCCATTGAGATAATCTCGGCCATCTTTACTAAGAAAGTAAATTAGTGAATTGACTCTATATCCAAATGGTATACCCACCCAATTCAGAAATTCGAAGGAATACTTCTCTATTAACTGCTTGGCAAATTTGCTTTCTCTACCCCAAAAATATTTGTCTTTTTGCGTCTCTGGTATTATAAATTTATGAATTAGGAGTTGGAGTTGAGTTGGCTTTCGCTCCTTCTTTAGGAGGGATGGTTTTCGCTTCAATTTCATCGTTCCGATGATATCACCCAATGAAGTCCTTGTCAAGATTCTTCCTATTTAGTTGATTATATTCATAAATAATCTTGACCCATCTTAGAAACTCCCTATCAGACATATTTTGTTTCATAAAATTAACTTTCTTATGAATCCATTGTATATTGCCTATTGTATATCCCTTATCAGAATCGATACGATCTAAAGATGCCGTTTTACGCAATTGATCCGAACTTCTAGCGAAAGTTAATTTTACTCCAGAGAGACGACATTTTCTCTCTTGTTTTAGAAACAAATTCCATATCTGTTGAATTTTGATCTTAAACTTTAATCCTCGTTTAACAGCGCCCCTCTTAATTACGTTAAAATAACTAGAGCCTATTTCTCCAAATCCTTTCCAAGCATTGCTCTTATTACTGGCGGGATGTTCATTACAACCACAACTTTTAATTTCCTGCCTTCTTACCGAACTAAATCTTCGCTCAAAGTTCCCGTCACAGTAAAGGCACTTACATAATACGTGTGTCCGTCCTCTTCTAACTCCTAACGAATCAAGTATTTTGAAGCTACCAATCGTCTTGTTTATATAGTCTGCAACTTTATGCATCGAAATTTTTAAGATCGTATTCCACCATTCTTTTTACTAATTGTTCAAATGAAATTTTTGGAGCCCAATTCAATTCTTTTCTAGCTGGAGTAGAATCGCCGCAAAGGCTTTGAACTTCATTTGGGCGGAAAAAATCCTTAGAAACCTCGACAATGACTAACGACTTGACATCAATCATATCTGCGATATAATCAGCTAAATAAAATTTTTCATCTACCCCTGTTCCTTGCCAATATCCCTCGATTCCTGCTACTTTGAAAGCCTTTTCACAGAACTCACGGATTGAATGAGTTTCATTGGAAGAAAGGATGTATTCTTTAAGTTCTGTAGAACATCTTCTGACTAAAGACGCCTCTATTCCTGCAACGTCATTGCTATCTCCAGTCCATCCAGGCGTGCCCTTTGCCCCCGACGAATCATATCTACTTTTATACCAAAAATCTTTGTTAAATATTTCTTGATTCAACATCCTCCAAACGCCGTCGCAAAAGTCTTCTGAATCTGACCAATCTCGCTTGGCATCTAAATTGCCTAATTTAATAGGTTCAAAAGGCTTACCATTTTCTATAGCCTTAACTATTCGGGCAATGCCTTTGGTAATTTTTCTAGTAACGAACTCCTCGGAACGCTTAAGGCCCTCGTGGTTGAAAAGAATCCCATGTATAGCGTAAAGACCATAAGATTCTCTATAGGTTTTGACGATATGGCGAGCGGCACATTTTGACGCCGCATAGGGACTACAAGGCTTAAGCGGATGTTTTATGTCTTGCGGGGAATAATCTACATTGCCAAATTCTTCAGAACTCCCAGCACTATAAAAACGACAGTTGGGTTGGAATTTTTTAATTGCCTCCAAGCAGCGCAAGACCCCTAACGCATTAACGTCGAATACGTTGACGGGCATATCCCAAGAGCAACCAACAAAAGAATTAGCAGCAAAATTAATAAAGTAATCTGGCTTAAGATCTTTTACTAAATTATTAATGCTAACTTCATCAGTCAGATCTCCATAAACAAGCTCGAATCTAGCGTTATTAATCGTGTCTTTAATATTAGAAAAATTAGGAGTAGCTGATCGACGAATCATGCCATAGATTTTGTAATCTGTTTCCCTAAGCAAATATTCAACCATATTTGCTCCATCTTGCCCAAGCGTGCCAGTAATTAAAACCTTTTTCATATATTATTTAATATATCCAATAACTTATCAATCTTTTCTTTTTCTAGGCTTGGGTAGTTCCCGATATACCATCCAAAATCACTGACATGTTCAGCATTAGGAAAATCATCCTGTCGCCATGGATAATCTTTCAGATAGGGTTGGCGAAGCTGATTACCTCCTCCAGACAATCCTCTCCTGAATTCTATGCCGTTTTCTGCAAGGGCTTTTTCTACTAAGTCTCTGCGGTAAAAAAGTTCGCTTTCCTGCGGCCGAGAAGAAAGTATGTTTTCTTTCAAAATAACTATGAAAGCATAGTTGACTTGTCCACCCATCTCAAAATCTGTAAAATATTTTTCAGAGTTTAGATTTTCAACAAAATACTTAAAATTATTACTTCTGATGATATTATTAGCATCAAGTTTTTTAAGCTGAGAAAGACCAAGCACGGCATTTATCTCCGTGCTTCTGAAGTTATAGGCGGGAGCAAGGAAGATAAAGTCCTTATTGAGTTTTGGATATGAGTTAATATAGGACTGTCTCATAACTGGATCGGACATTTCTCGGCACATTGAATGACTACGATAAGCTCGCATATGTTGATATAGCTTATCATTATTCGTGCAAATCATCCCGCCCTCGATAGTACTCATATGATGAGCAAAATAAAAGCTAAAATTACTCACGTCTTCGATAGCACCCAATTTAATGCCATGATAGTTAGCTCCGTGACTTTCGCAATGGTCTCCAATAAGATAAACGCCCCTTGCGTTTACCATTTTCAAAAACTCTGGAGTATAACAATTAAGACCAAGGACCGATACTGATAATATAGCCAGAGTCTTTTCGTTTATCAGTTCACCAAGCTTCTTGACATCGTAAGAAAGATTTTTAAGATTGATATCACAAAAAACTGGTTTTAACCCAGCGTGAATAATAGCCGCTACATCACTAACCCAACCAATCGGTGGGCAAATTACTTCGTCCCCCTTTTTACCATTTAGCTCTCTAAGAGCCAAAAGAGTAAGTATATTTGCAGAGCTACCAGAATTGACAAACAAACTATGCTTTACGCTCAACCACTTAGACCACTCCTGCTCAAATTCTCTGACTTTAGGGCCATTAGTAAGTTGAGGAATTGGATCTTGTTGTAAAAAAGAAATTAGGCTATTGATATCTTCTCGATCAATATTATTAGACATTAATGGGTGGTTCATGGCGATTGATTCTATAAGAATGTTTTATGTTATTGTAGTTAAAATGTGTCTTAGGTAAATAGATATTCTCAAGTATAAATTTTCTCAAGCGATCTGGATTTTTAGAGAAGCCATTCTCGTCAAATAAAGATGGGTCATGCATCAGAATACTCTGACATTCTTCGTAGCCGAACCCACAAGCCTTCGCTTCTGGATTATTTATTATATCATGGATAGTTTTATGGGCGAAAGGAAGCAGATGTTGCCAACCAGGAACTCCAGCCCATTCTGGTCGGAATCCCATACTAGCGACATCTAGGCTAACTACATGGTCGACCTTAGCTTTTTGACTTAAAATAAATTTTTTATTAATTGCAGCATTAATAAACGAAAAAGTAGATTCAGTGCAATGAGACGCGAATATATCTGGCAAGATTCGCTCATCATAATTTTCGTAAATTGAATGATCGAATATCTGTAAATGATTATTAACAGTTTTGCCGATAGGAATAGTAAAATCGCCATCGCGGACTAGATAATCAGACCCAGACTCATCTTGCTGGTTATCTCCAACGCCAAACCAAATAAAAGTCCCGCCATCTAGGCTGACTCTAGCAGCGGTCATTCCATTCGGGCCAGATTTATGAGCATCGTATAAATATTTTAGGATATTTCTATTTGGAAAGGTAATTCCAGAATCAACATAAAGATATCCTTCTGCTTTGCCATAAATTTCCACACACTTTTTTACGGTATGATTAAATGTGATGTTAACTGGTAGAACATCTGCGATATAACTATAATCAATATTATCATCAAAAGTTTTCCATAATTTAATGATAGTTTCGTCTGTATTAAAGCAACTTGACAGAACGATACGATAATCATTGAAATCTTGATCTAATAATTGACTAATACCCTTGACATAAAATTCAGAATTTTCTCGACGAGCTAGGCCACAGGTATTAAAAACTACAATTAATTTCATGGTATTATGGTTATTTGAGGAAGCGGCACGATCCATTTCCCTTTATATTCTTTATTATTATGCATGATTTCTGGAGCAAAATTCCATGCTAATAATAATGCGTAATCTGGATTGCGTTTAATTAGCTCAGAATCGTCAACTATTTGGATATGAGAACCAGGAGTATATCTACCAATTTTTAGTTTACTTTTCTCTGTGACGAAATCGAGATAATCTCCAATTTTTGTATAATTTAGAAGCGTCATGCCTTTAGCTGGAGCGGAAACGGCGCAAATACTCTTTCCAGCTTTTTTTAAATCATTAAGCAAAGTCCTTAAATCTAAACGGTGCTCTTTTACTTTTTGTCCGAAATTCAAAAGAACATCTAAAGAAAAGTTTTCTTCGCTAGCAATTTTATTAACTATATCTTGGACATGGAAACGATTAATTCTAGAAATATAACATCTAAAAGAACCGCCGTGTATTTGAGACAAATCGACATCCCATATCTCTAAACCATATTTAGCAAAAAATAATCTAAGAGGTTTTAGGCTGAGAATAGACAAGTGTTGATGGTAGACCGTATCATATTCTTTGCCGCTAATGAAATTTCCTAAGTAAGGAGATTCAAAAATAAAAACTCCATCATCTTTTAATAAATATAAGATATTCTCTACTACGGCATCTAAATCATCTATATGAGCAAATACATTAGAACCAGTAATAATATCCATTTTAGGGAGATTGGCTATTGCTTCGCGACAGAAAAAGTTAACTATAGTAGGTATCCCTTTGGCATTAGCGATAGAAGCGATTTCTGGGCAAGGATCAACGCCATATACATCAAACCCTACATTTTTAAATTTAGAAAGTAATGTTCCATCGTTCGAGCCTATATCTAAAACATTCCCATTTAGTTTCTGGGTTTTATTTGTGACTTTATTAACAAATTCTGCCCAATGATTGTCACCAGTAGTAGTTATTGAAGACTCATATAAATAATCTTTAGTGTAAAGAATTTTAGGATCTACGGTATACCCAAGCTGACAGAATCCACAGTCTTGACACTGATTGACATTCAGAGGATAATATTCTTCTGGATCATCTTTGTATATTCTAAATTGGTCGCTATGAGGATGAAACCCAAGGTCTAACCATTCAACTAAATTAGTACTTTTACACAGCCTACAGGAAGTTTTTTTCATTTTAAAAATCTCTTTCGCTTAGCATTGGATCTCGTGTCGGCCAAAAAATATTTAACCGCGAATCGTTCCATTTAAGGGTAAATTGTTTATCATGATCATTATAATCTCCTATGTAGCATAGTTTATAATTATAGACACATACATCAGATAAAACTAAGAAGCTATTGCCAATACCAGGGGGAATTAATAATTGTTTCTTGTTCTCATGACTAAGAATAAACGTTTTATGCTTCATGAAGTCGGGGGAGTCTGGTCTATTATCTACCAATGCTGAAAACACCCTTCCATAAAGGCAGGTAATTAGTTTATAAGTTTTAAAATCACCATGTATACCAACTAGTGTATTTTTATAACGAATGCACGTTTTATCGTGATTGAAAGACATTCCTTTGTCATCTCCATCTCGACATACAGTAAATATCTCTCCACGAAAATCTTCGTAAGAATCTAATCTGAATTCTTTAATTTCATCTAGGCCCATAACCGTTTAGCTTCCTCTACCATCCTCTTTATCCCTTCTTCCAATGATATTTTAGAAGAAACTGGTATTTCATCCATTTTTTTAGTTTCGTAATTTTTACCTTTAACGCTCCCATATTCAATCGAACAGCCAGTATATTTAGAAATAATATCAGCGATAGTTGATATTTGGGTAGCGATAGGAGAAGAAACATTGTAAATTCCGCTACTTCTATTATTCATAAGATAATGCAGAGAGCGAGATATATCGTCTATATGAGTGAAGTATCTATATTCTTGCCCATCAGTAAACATTTTGATTTTGCCATCTCTTATAGCCTGTAAAATAAAATCTCCGATGACATGTGACGGCTTTTTAGATGGCGTCCCGCCGAAAATATTTTGCAGTCTAGCTACTGGGCGCTGTAAATTGCTAGTCCAGACTTCTCCGAGTTTTTTAGTAATTCCGTAAGCTATGGAGAGATTATCAGCTAATTGCGAAGATACAAAAACAAATGGTATCTCCGTAAGTTGAGGCATGACATTAGAAAGCAGGGCGGTATTGTATTCCAATTGTCGGATTTGAGTATCAGGAGAAAATAGATAATTATATCCTCCGACATCCCAAGCTAAGAAATAAACGCGATCAATCGAATACAAATCTAGGCTACACGTTCTAAGGTCCTCGATACTACCCCGTTCTCCAAATGGAATAGCTTCTTCCTTGGCCTCTTCAGTAAGATAATTACATAAGGCTTTTCCTAAAGTACCATTACCGCCAAGAATTAGGTTTCTCATTTAGTAGCTTCGACGTTTAAACTCAACAGCTTTCCACCAATTTCATCAGTTTTTGAATTTCTAGTTTTATATGAGATAGATGGTAAATAACATTGCGAATAATCATCTATATAAAAATGGTCTGTGTCTCGCCAATCGTAGCGTCTAACGTTCCGAAATCCAACCGATTCAAGGTCGCTCTTGAGAGAGTCGAAATCCCAACCAATATAGTGATAATCATAAGGATGTTTTTGCGATCCATAGATGAAAGCTTTCAGTTCCTTGAGATTCTTGGTCGTCCGATAGTAATCAAAAACAGCTTCTAAGTCGGGCACGGCGATGCGAACGACACCACCCACTTTCAAAACTTCATACCATCTCTTAAGGGCAGCTTCTACTTCTGCTTGTTTACCATGTTCTAACACATGCGATGCATAGATAACATCAACCGAGTCAGGGTTAATATTCTTTAATATGAATGCGTCATCTACTAAATCGGGCTCTACATCTGCCCTAACATCAACATTAACGTATCCATGAATTTTTCGCTTATAGCAGCCTAGATGTAATTTCATAGATTGTACTTTTCTTTTTTCCTCTCCCAAATATTAGTTTGCTCCATCCAATTTAAATAATTTATAGGGGAAAAATCTGGAGCCTGCTGAGAATATTTCTGCCTGAAAAGAGGTTCGTCGTTTTCTTCATATCCCTTCTGAAGATAAAAATGGTTTCCCTCATAAGCATTAGGATTATGATCGTGGGAATATACCTTTGACGTAGAACGATATACTACCCCACCAGCATTTTGGATTCTAAATAAAAGATCATGAACATTCATATTAAAATGTTCATAACGGCAATCAATTCCTCCCATATATCTAAATAAATCAGTTTTCATGAGAACACAAAGAGCAGTTGTCCATTGAGGATTTATTGATTGATATCTTAGGGCCGCATGATAATGCGGATAAAAATAATATGGATTAAGATGTTGATCTCCAGTAAAATTAGGGCCTTCAGAATATAGCATATTAATCATATCAATAGAACGCTTAGTTTTGATTAGATCAATACATTCACCTATTCCATCTTTCTCCATTCTGTAGTCTTCTGACCCCCAAGTTAGATATTCGCCGACGGCAATCATCGTTCCAAGTTGCAGACAACGGCTTGGGTGTCCGAAGTCTCGAATAAATTTTACATTTAATTTATCTTGCAGATCTTGCTTGGGCAAATTAGGGCTTACGATAATTAATTCAAATGTATAGTTTTTGACATTATTGGCGATATTATCATACGTCTCAGCCCATTTGCTGGGATTGAGGCCAACTAACACAAAGCTAAGATCATATCTGTTTGCTAATTTCATGGTTGTAAAGGTAAGTTATTAAGGTCAAATCGTCTACTCCATATATTAGGAAAATATGTCCAATTATCATAATTGATTTTCCAACGAGCAAAGGCCGCGCCTTCGAACCCATAAATACTATGAAATAATCGTGTATCTGGGCCAAGCTGGGCGTCGTTCACTGGGGCATGGTCGCCAGTTCTACCTGGAGTATGAGAACAATAAAATGCTACTCTAGGCAGATTGATAATCTGACATCCTATAGATTGTGCTCTAAACATAAAATCATGTTCAGCATGATTAAGATATTCAAATTGGCAATCATATCCTCCTAAATTCAAAAAAAGCTGCTTACGCATAACGAAATGAAAGCAAACTTTCCATTCTGCTTTTATGCCAGCTAGCCTAGCCATTGTCGGGTCATTATGAGCCATCCAATAAGATTCTGGAAAATGTTCGTGCGATTCTTTCAATAGAGTAAGAGTTTTGGCATCCAATACTCCTTCGTCATATCTCATATTGATAATATTTAATCCTAAAGAGTTTTGCTCCAGCATTTTAACAGCTTCATCTATTACGCCTTCTTGGACTAAGCCATCATCAGTTAAATTATAGATATACGTTCCTCTACATAACGGAGTAATCATCTGACTGGCTATAACTGGGCTAGCGTAAGTATGCAAAAATCTAACGTTTGGGGTCCTAAGTAAAGAGATCGGAATCAAATATGGGCTTGGTATCACCACTTCAAACGGATATGACTTGCATCCATTCGCGATAGATTGGTATACCTTTTCAAGATTCGACGGCCTTATTGATGGAAGAATTACAGATACTATTGGTCTCATTTATGTATCCTATTTTTAATTAGATAACAAATTTCAGAAGCACTTAACGGGATGTTATCATAAGAGGGCTGAAAACCAGCTACATCTTCTCGTATCCCATGAGCCGTAACAGTTTTGCCAGTTTGTATCATGAGTTCATAGGCTGCTTGTTTGGCGATGCCGTTAGGATAGTCATCATCGAGCACCATCCCCCCATATTTGGAGTATCGCAAAGCAAAAAGAGATTGCCTAGAGAATTGCAATGGATTAATCCAAACTTGATGAAAAACATTTACTTTAATACCTTCTGATAAAAGCTGTTCGGCAGCTTTAACTGCCTCAAATCTGCACACCGAAAATGGGAAAAGAGAAAAATGTGCATTGTCGTGACAAATATCTAGAAAATCTAAATCATTATCATAGCTTTTCCTATGTTCGCTTACATACATAGGATCGTCATGCTTCATGAAAGTATCATATACTCCAATGTATTCGCTTGGCGTCATCGGAGAGCATATTTTGATACCAGGCATTCTTGCATAAATACCATGATGAGAGGAGCCAGCAACAGGCCCTATACCCCCCTCCATAGCTATGGAACGAATAAAAATAGGACAAGAAATATCCCAAAGTCTCTTTGATTTACCAGCATAATTACAGATGATCGGCGCGTTGAACCATTGAAAGCCTTGATACCTGACCACGTAAATGGGCCGCTGGCCCATTAGAGCGGCTCCGACGACGATACCACCAGCCATAACATCTGCCATTGACAATTCAACTAAATTCGGAGAGTCAGATGGGATAGTCCCGCCTACCCATCCAACAGCCGTTAGGCACTGACCGAAAAGCATATTACCAGAAGATAAATGGGCTTTTGTTAACTTTTTAATTGTTTCTCTAACGCTCTGTCCCATAAATCATTAATATATCTATTTGTGATACTATCTATCATATCTCCCGCATCTCCGAGTAACTCTTTAATAACCTGATATGTATCGAATTTATAGTAATCATCTTGTCCAGCCCCAGCATGCCAAAATAATCTATGAGTATGTATATTCAATAATATTGGGCGCATTAAACCATGCCCATATACCCAATTTTCATGGATAGACGTAATGATATTTGAAGGGTCATCATTGATATCGTAGCCTTTAACGTTAACGGAAGTAGAAAAATCGCTCATTGACCAATTACGACGCACTGATTTCTCAGTTAAAATAGAGAAATTATTGTCCTCTACCACAAAAATTATAGGCAACTGATGGGTCCCAGCCCAAGCAATGGCGCTCATCACGTAATCTTCTTCGGCCGAAGCGTCGCCCATGATAGCTAAAGTCAACCTCCGCGTAGAGAAACATGCACCGACAGCGATAGGTATTTGGCTGCCCATAAGACCATCGTGGCCATACATTTTAATCTCCTTGCATTGAATAGACGCAGAGCCTTCGCGACTAAACAAAAGTTTGTCAATCAAATCTGTCGGACGACCACCAAAAGAAAGAAAAGTCGAATGAGCCCTATGCTGGGCGAAAATTAAAGGAGAATGGCGTTCAGATTGTAAAAAATGAGCTAAAGCCGCAGGTATGAATTCCTGTCCAGCAGATAAGTAGATAGGATAAGAAAATCTATTATTTTGGATTTCTTTATAGACTCGCTCTTCGAATTTTCTACATAGAGAAGCTTTTTCAAAAATTTTTATTAGATTAGCTGTGTCCATTTATCAAAAGAATGTCTATTTAAAACTGTTACATCGGGAAAACTATATCTAATATCTGCCAATTGATCATTATCATCATCTATATAAAGCGTCTTGCCTTCTGGCAGAAAAACCCTGCTTTTCTTATCATCTTTGTAAAGAACGTAAGAATCATATTTAAAATAGTGATAAATTTTGAAAAGCTTAAGACATTTTATAACTGGCTGATCTTCCCACTGGACATATTTTATCCCGCCACGAGTCAAAAATCCAAGGTTTTTATCTCTGTAAGCATTTAAAAAATCACGAATTTCTAAATCTAATTTTAGACGATGATTATCATTTCCGATCGCAGAGCCTTTATCGTCGAGGACCCAAGTATTATCCATATGCTTGGCCCAAATACCATTCGTGTTATGGCCACGCCAAATAGTATCGTCCAAATCTAAAATAATAGTATCGTACGAGCTATATATCATTCCTTTTAATAGATAAAACTTTTGTATTGGGCAGCAAATCTAAGCCCTGTAGCAAAATATCAAGATTATGTGATGCAATAACGTCTCCTGCGTTAGCTACTTGTTGGCCAGAAGACGAAACTATCCCTCCGTCTAGAAATACAAATACTTCTTCGAAATCTCGGCCCATTAATTTAGTTTTATCGGCGATATCATCAATAGACAAAACGCAGTTAGAGTGAAAAATTTGCTGCTTCTCAATATTTAGAGATAGGCACTCTGTAGATTTTTCAATGAAATGGTCGATCCCCTCATATGGCTTGCCAGCCCTTCCATATTTATCTTTAAGTCTAACTAAATCAGTCTTGTCTTCTGGGGCTTCCACTTCGAGGATAGCTAAAGGCTTTTTCGAAAGATTCTTCGTCGAATGGAATCTACCTTTAAAAATTTGGACTTTGTCTAATCCTTTAAGTGTTATTCCGTTGTTGATAAATGAGATGCGAGCTAGCCCATCTAATACTATCAACCCAGTATTTTTTTTACAATGACAATGAAAAGAAGTTTCCTCATTTGGATTGATTGAAAGAAACCAAATAGCTAACTTATCGTTTTTATAAGTTAGATATTCATATCCCCACGCTTTTTTAACTATAGAGTTGTTATAATTTTTTTCGCTCATTCGCCACCCTAACTACTTCTTGCAACCACTTAGTTTGATGTTTATAATGCGCGGCAGTAACTATAT
>JACCDP010471072.1_pt1 | contig 16541 bp, 12 predicted proteins | sample 7445841 | NCBI WGS metagenome assembly JACCDP01 (sample SAMN15323441, study PRJNA562643) | freshwater metagenome | isolation source: river surface water | place: USA:Blue River Watershed | collected 2017-08-17 | reverse complement strand
TTTATTCAAGTGCCTCAGCCACCGGTCTTTTGGCTTTTTCCTTTTAACTTTTGGCTTTTATTCAAGTGCCTCAGCCACCGGTTTTTTGGTTTTTCAAGCATTTTCAAATTCTCACATTATCAAATCTTCAAATTAGTTTTTTTGCTCCCGATAGCTATCAGGATACTTTTTCCTTTTGACTTGATAATGGTTTGCAAATAATTATGTTTTTTACAGGATAAATTACCTAAAAATGTTCCAGATTAAGAAAAGACAATTATATTTGCGGCGCTGAAATTATTAAACAGCGAAAGCAGTCAATCCCCCTTGTCTGTCAGTATTTGCAGTCAGTACAAATTCAGGAAAGTATTTAGAAAAAAATTCACCTTGAAAAAACGTCAATAAATCGAGATTCAATTAAAAATAACCACTAAAAATTTGTACATCTGGAAATTATGTGCTTATTTGTAGTAACAACAAATCACCATGACGGAAACCATTGATATTAAGATTACCAGAACGACTAAGTCGAGGGTAAATGAGCAGGATGTAAACAATGTACCATTCGGAAAATGTTTCTCAGACCACATGTTTGTGGCTGAATATGCCAATGGAAAATGGAATAAGGCCAGCATTCAACCCTATGGCAATGTACCCATGAGTTTATCTATTTCCGCATTACATTACGGACAGGCTATATTTGAAGGAATGAAAGCCTATAAAAATGAAAAGGGGGAAGTAGCTCTTTTCAGGCCTATGGCCAATCTGAATCGTTTAAACGTTTCAGCCCTGCGTATGGCAATGCCGGAGGTTCCGGAGGATTTATTCCTGAATGGCTTAAATGAATTGTTAAAGCTGGATAAAGAATGGATTCCTACCTCGGAAACCGGGTCTTTATATATACGCCCATTTTTGTTTGCAACCGATGAAGCCATTGGCGTAAGGCCCAGTGAAACCTACAAGTTTGTTATTATTACTTGCCCGGCCGGTAAATATTATGTCGAACCTGTTAAGGTAATGATTGAGCAAAATTATATACGTGCGGTAGAAGGGGGAGTAGGGTACATAAAAACGGCTGGTAATTATGGGAGGTCGCTCTATCCAACCCGATTGGCCCAGGAAAAGGGGTATCAGCAGGTTATCTGGACAGATGCCAGAACCCATGAATATGTTGAAGAATCAGGAACCATGAACCTCATGTTTGTTATTAACGATGTTATTATCACTCCGCAATTAAGCGATACTATACTTTCTGGTATTACCAGAGATTCTGTTCTTTCTTTAGCCAGAGACTGGGGAATGAAAACAGAAGAGCGAAAAATCAGCATAAAAGAAGTAATACAGGCTATAGAAAGCGGCACCCTTCAGGAAGCCTTTGGAACAGGTACTGCCGCTACCATAGCTCAGATCATTGGTATTGGAAAAGAAGAAAAACATTATGAGTTGCCTCCGGTTGAAAGTAGAAAGTTTTCACTGAAAGTAGATGAGGCTCTTAGAAATATCCGTAAAGGAAGATCCATCGACAAATTTAACTGGATGTATACGGTGAGGTGATGGATTAGCTAAACCAGCTTTTATAGAATTTACTAATTTAGTAAAAGGGCAGGTACTTGTTATATGCTCATAAACTATTTATCACTACAAAAAAATCATGAGTAAAATAGTTTTTCTACTTGTTGTGGTTTTATCGCCTTTACAATATTTTGGTTGGCTTTTTGTCTAAATCAATAGCTACAAAAGTAAATTCACCACTTATGGCTTTTTCGCTTCCATAAACATGCATCTGTTCAATGAATACATTTACACGTACTTTTAAACTGGTGTTTCCAATATAGCTAACTTTTCCAACCAGTTCAATGATGCTGCCTGCTGGAATTGCCTGTTTAAAATCTATACGATCACTGCTCACTGTTACCATACGTTGTCGACTGTAACGGGTAGCAGTAATAAAAGCAACTTCATCCATTAGTTCCATGGCGGTACCTCCAAAAAGCGTATCGTAATGGTTAGTAGTATTAGGGAAAACAGCTTTGAATATGCGGGTTTCTGATTGCTTTATTTTTTCTTCTGTTGTCATTTGTGAATAATTATTGTAGGTGAAAATTATTTTTAGTTTATTATTGTTAAATGAACTTCTAGGGGTCAGGTTTTAATCAGGCAAGGGGGGGGTGAAGTTTTATTATACCATACTACTCGGGTGAATTAGTTGATTTAGTGAAACCTTTGCGATTCTTAATACAGATTTGAATAAAATACCAATAGGGTTATCAAGGCAACCCTATTGGAAATACAGCGTTTTAAGAAAAAACAGCGGCCGCTGTTTTTGTTTTTTTTCTCAATTCAACTGCGGCTTTTACCATTTCAGTAAGAGCCTTTTTTGTTTCTTCCCAATGACGGGTTTTTAATCCGCAATCTGGATTTACCCATACCTGATTTGAAGGGATAACTTTACAGGCCTTATCAATTAGATAGAGCATTTCAGACCGGGTAGGAATTCTGGGTGAATGTATATCATAAACACCTGGTCCAATATCATTGGGGTATTGGAACACTGAAAAAGCCTCCAGTAATTCCATTTGGGAGCGTGAACATTCAAGGGTTATTACATCTGCATCCATTTCGGCAATGTGTTTTATGATATCATTAAATTCCGCATAACACATGTGTGTATGAATTTGAGTTTCGTCTTTAACTCCCGAAGAGGCTATTCTAAAGGCTTTTACAGCCCAGTTGAGGTATTCGTTCCAGTCAGTTTTCTTAAGGGGTAACCCTTCTCTGATGGCAGGCTCATCAATTTGAATGATTTTAATCCCAGCATTCTCCAGATCAGTCACTTCTTCTCTTATTGCCAGAGCTATCTGCATACAGGTTATAGAGCGGGGCTGATCATTTCGTACAAAGGACCATTGCAATATGGTTACCGGACCGGTGAGCATTCCTTTAACGGGTCTTGAGCTTATAGATTGTGCATATTGTGACCAGAATACAGTCATCGGTTTTACCCTGCTTACATCACCAAAAATAATGGGAGGTTTTACACAACGACTTCCATAACTTTGCACCCATCCGTTTTGGGTAAAGGCAAAGCCGTCTAATTGTTCCCCAAAATATTCTACCATGTCATTTCTCTCAAACTCACCATGCACCAGCACATCCAAACCAATTTCTTCCTGCCATTGTATGGCTTTTTTGGTTTCGTTCTTAAGCTCAGTGATGTACTGTTCCTCATTTATTTCTCCTTTTTTGAATTTATTTCTCCAGGACCTTACTTCTGTTGTTTGAGGAAAAGAACCAATGGTGGTGGTTGGAAAAAGCGGGAGCTGAAGGGCTTTTTTTTGTTTTTCTTTTCTGATGGAAAAAATAGTTTCCCGGTGTGAATCAGCATCGGAAATGGAAGCGAGTAATTGCTTTACCCGAGGGTTATGTATAAGGGTGGAGCTTTTTCTTTGTTGCATGATCCGTTGGTTTTCCTTCAATTGATCTGCAAATGCTGAACGCCCATTGGTAGCTATGTTCTTCAATGTTTGAAGTTCTGCTAATTTTTGTTTGGCAAAGGAAAGGTTTTCCTTAAGCTCGTTATGTAAACCCGTTTCAGTTTCCAGGTCGCAGGGAACATGTAACAGGGAGCAGGAGGCAGAAATAAAAATTCTGTCTTTACCCAGCGTCTCTCTGGCTTTAGCTATTAACCTCAATGATTCGGAATAATCATTCTTCCAGATGTTTCTTCCATCAACAATTCCTAAAGAGAGGCTAACAGGTTCAGGAAGTTGTTGCAATAGATCATCCAGTTGTTCCGAACATCTTATCAAATCAACATGCAGGGCACAAATTGGTATAGAGCTGATGAATTGTACTTCTTCTTTTATTCCACCAAAATAAGTTGTCAGCATTATTTTCAGGAAGGGAAATTCTTTTTTTATTGCGGTATAAAAATATAGTATGGATTCTTTTTCTTCATTATTCAAGTCCATCATCAAAAAGGGCTCATCAAACTGTATCCATTCTACTTTCAATGCTTCTAATTTACCCAGTATTTCTATGTAAACAGGCAGTAGCTTGTTTAGCAAAGTCATTCGGTTAAATTTTTTTTCTTTAACTTTTCCAAGCAGTAAAAAAGAAACCGCTCCAATAATTACGGGTTTAGTTATTATACCAGAATTTTTAGCTTCAACAAATTCATTAATTATTTTATTGGAGAACAAACGAAATTCTTGTTGGGGGTAAAATTCAGGAACAATGTAATGATAATTGGTGTCGAACCACTTGGTCATTTCCATAGCGGTAATATCCAGGTTGTTTTTCTGATAGCCCCTGGCCATAGCGAAAAGCAGGTCTATTTCTGTATTTTCCTCGTTTAACATAATTTGGTGGAAACGCTCAGGAATAGCTCCCAGTGTAATAGACATGTCGAGCACCTGATCGTAAAAGGAAAAATCATTGGAGGGAATTAAATCGATACCCGATTGTTGTTGCAATAGCCAGTGCTGTTTACGAAGGTTTTTTCCGGCAAGCAATAATTCGTTGAGATCAGTTTTTCCGGCCCAGTAATTTTCGCAGGCCTTTTTAAGTTCTCTGTTGCTACCAATTCGCGGATAGCCAAGATTGTTTGTGCGCATTTTGAAATACTTTTAAATGATGAATAATAATTTAAAAGCTCTTTCTGAATCCCGATGGCTTTGTTGGTAGAGAAAATAAGTGAGGGTATAGTGCTATAGGAATAAAATGACATTCCATCCCTTTTAAGAGGGAAGTTAATGCATCATACCTGACTATTTGCTTTATACCGCGAAAGCTTTGTCAATTCAAAACAGGCAGGTCTCCTGACTTATAACAATAGTATCACCCTTCCCGCCAAAAACAGCAGTGGGTATAGTTGATACTACCTTTTTAGTTACTTACAGTTGCGCGACAGTTCGTGATTTGCACACGATTCCCTATTAATGCACAGTTAAGTGTAACCGGTTTTGGTTGATGAGAAATAAAGTAAAGAACTTGATGGCAAATATATAGAATTTATCAGCTCTAAACCAATTAAATTGATAAAATGAAGTTATTCGTAATAATCAAGTTTCCCCTCTTCAGTTTCAGTGACTGACAGAGCTGGCCTTAAACCATATTGGGAAACTAAAACAAGTTATTAACATCGCTACAATTGTTTAGAGAATTAAAACCTTTAGTTACACTTTATCCTAAATCTGAAGCAACTTACCCTTTTTAGTTATCTCACTTTTTAGGGTACAATTATTAAACGGCTTATTTTTTCAAGTTCGCTTCATATATGGTTATCCATTCTTTAACACTTATTTTTTTTATTAACTCACCAATGAGTTGATAAGGGATATCATCCATTTTTTTAAAGCGCATGCAGCTTTTCCCCATATCTAATTTTTGCTTACAGTGTTTAGGATACTCGCCTACAAACCAATTGAAGAGTTTTTTATCTGAATAAATACCCATGTGGTAAAAATTGATAGAATTTTTTTGTGAAGCAATCCCAGCAAATGGGAGTGGTTCAACTGGTTTACAATGATAACCAGCAGGATATACTTTGTGTGGAACAACATAACCCAATCCCCCATAACTAATGGCTGCTTCAAAACCTTTTGGCAGGTTTTTTACAATAACAGCATGTAATTTATTAAAGGGCTCTATCCTGTCCGCAGGAAGGTTTGTCAGGATTTCCTCTACCGTTTTTCCATTTGCTTTCATGTAATTGTTTTTTTGTATCGTATGCTGATCGTTTTAAATTAATCATTAAGCTTGTAAGGCTTCATTATCATTGTATTCCTGAAGCCATGTACAACCCATATCTTGATCCCATTGTTTGTTGTTTCTTCTATTTTCAATGATGATATGTCTTGATGAAGATCCCTTAGGTTGAATACGAATCTTTTCTGATATCACCTTATGTTCTGTTTGTCTATTAATCAGGGTAATTACTTCACAACATAATAGTTAACGGGTATACTATATTAATTGATAAGGCTCCGTTTTAAAACGAATGTAAGTAAAATTTATTTCATTTTTTCGCCTCCATTTTAAACCGGATACCACCGTAAATTTCCCTGCCCCGTGTTGGACCCCAGGCATAAGACGAATCGAAATATTTACCAAAGGGGTTCTGCCAGCTGAGCAAAGGACGCCATTGCCTGAAGTTTAAAATATTTTCACAACCTGCATACAATTCAAATTTCTTTAAATTATAAGTGAATTGACAGTTGAATAGCTGATAAGGTTTTGAAAAACCCGGTTGTTGGTAGTCTGTTGGGTTTTTTTCGGTATTGGGTAATCTTTGTTTTCCAAAAGAATGCACGTTAACATCCACATGAAATAAATTAGTTACAGGCTTGAAGCTAAAGGTAAGCAGGAATTTATGTATGGGATTAAAAGGTAAAGTTTCTTTTCTGTTGTTTATTATTTGATACACATCCAAATAGTTGTAACCCGTTTTTAATTCAAAGCGTTTCCATAGTTTTAAGAATATTTCTGCCTGCAAACCATTACTGATGCTTGTTCCGCTGAAATTTTTTACAAATGCCCTGGTAGGGTCAAAATCATAATCAGGAAATACCTGGTTTTGGAATTCGGTGCAATAAGCATCCAGACTGAAATGACCTTCAAAATTCATGCGCTCAAACTTCTGCGTGATGTTAGCCCCATAATTAATCGCTTCTTCCGGCTTTAAGCGCTCGGTAACAATAATATCTCTGGAACTCGCCAGTAATCCAATATTCTCGCTGAACAAATTAACGGTACGCCATCCTTTACCAATACTGGCCCTGATAATGGTGTTCCTTGCCGCATCCCATTTAATCATCGTCCGCGGTGTAATCTTGTAACCAAATGCATCATGAAGATCGACTCTGATGCCTGCTATCCAGCTAAGTTTATTATTTAATAAACTCATAGAGTTTTCCGTAAATATTCCCGGAATATCTTCTAACTTATTATAATTACCGTTGTAGGAGCGATGCAATGCAGTGTCTGAGAAGGAAATGGTTTCTTCTAAGTTCAGATGACGAAAACTAAATCCTGTTTTTAAATAATGTTTTTCATGATAATTCAATTCGTGCTGAATATTGAAGTAAGCATTATTTTGTTTGGCAAGGTAGTGAGTGGTTCCGAAATAAGAACCTTGTTGATGTGTAAAGGTAGAGGAATAGAAAGCGATATTATGAATATCATTAAACCTGTAACCAATGCGGGCATAAACTTCGGGCTGACTCATATTTACTGTTTGCCCATAACTGTTGCTGGTTCCTTTGTCTTTCCCCGGATCAAAATTTACCTGACCACCTATGCGTTGTTCATTCAAATAACGCATTCCCATTTTGGCACTAATGCCCCAATCCTTTTCTTTACCATATTTCCATTTGTTATAAATCACATAACGGGTGAGTAAAGGAAGATCAAGAAAATCATCTTCATCTCTGTCTGTTCTATTAGCGGGCTGTACGGTATGAATGGCTGTAAGGTTACTCCATTTGTTTTTTTTAAATGCAATATTGGCGTTGAAATGCTTTTCCAGGAAGCTGTTCATATATACATTCACTAAAACATGATCGGTTTTATCGGGATCCTTAGTAACTGTATTTACCTGTCCGCTCATACTTTCATAACCCTGAAGCACACTATTTGCACCTTTGGAGACAAATATGTTTTCTACCAGAGTTCCCGGAATTCCGCTAATACCGTAAGTGTATGACAAACCCTGTATCATCGGAAAGCCATCAATAAGTATCTGATTGTAAACACCAGACAAGCCAAGTATGCGTAATTCTTTTGAATTGGTGATGACGTTTGTGGTATGTGGTTGTATGGTGGATTGCGTTTCGAAACAACCGGCGAGATCGCAACAGGCAGATTTTTTTAACTCTCCCTGCCCAATGATTTCTATTTTTTCGGTACTTAATCGCGATAGCGTTATCCCATCCTGCTCAGCAGTTATAATAACCTCCTTAAAGGTATTGGACTCTTTGAGGGTGAAATTAACTACCTTTTGTGTTGAAACACTGATGGTATCAGGCTTATGTCCAATGAAAACTGCGATCAGTTTTTTTGAGCTACTGTCAGGAACCTGTATCTCAAAATTGCCACTTTCATTGGTAGTTACTCCAATATTGGTTTGATGCCAATAAACAGTAGCGCCTGGCAAAGCTTCTTTTTTTGAATTGACCACTTTTCCGGTTATGGTTTGTGATACCGCAATAAACGGAAACAGTATGCCAATAATGATAATTATATTTTTCATTATTCAGGTATATAGTATATAAGCCCTGGCGAAGGGTAAGGGTTACTGCTTTACTTTATAAGGCCGGTCGTTTGGATTTTCGCAACCTTCAGTAGCTTCTATTGCTTTGTAAATCTCTTTCAGGTCGGCAACAATGGGATTGTAGCTTACTATAAAAGAAGATGTAGGTCCCATTTTTCCAGGAGTGCAGCTTTTAACCCCTTTTATTTCCTCTACATTCCCAGCAATGGTTTTAAGGTCGCCACGACAGGTTACTCCCTTTACTTTAATAGTTATGGTTTTTAAAGTATCGGTGGTTGAATTGCTTTGTGCAACTATTGTTGTTTTGGTTAAAAATAAGCATGTTACCAAAAAGACTATTTTAATAAATTTCATGTTATGAAGTTTAAATAATTAATAATTGAAATGAAGTCCAGGGTTTGCTAAAGGATTAATACCGTGATTTTCCGCTGCACTTTTAAGGACAAGAATTTCCCTCATGAATAAAGATCAAGCATAACACCTGCGCATAAACAAAGAAGAGGGGGTGGTATTTAAATCAATTTTGGGGGCTGCCAGATAGGGAGTGCTATTTCTGGTAATTTGGGAATTGAATGATAGGTGTAGATTGTTTTTACAAGAGCAATTTTTGTAGAATTAGTTTGAAAATCCTGGACTAAAATGTGTGGCGAGCAACAAGAACCTACACAAAAAGGACTGCATGCTTCATCGGAGTTATTATCCTGATTGGCTTGTTGGGACATTTCGGTTTTGCAACATTCGTCTTCATCAGTTGTATTTTCACCACATGGAACCAAAGCCAATAGGATAAAATACATAGAGAATAATATGTGAAATACTTTTTTCAACACTACAAATATAAGGTATTTTATGGGAATTGAAATGATTATAGATGGACAGAGTATGGTTTTCGGTTAAATTTCGGTAAGATTCTTAATTTAACCCTTACGAAAAAAAGAAACAAAAACCAGGTACTGCATGAATACCTCAGTTCCTTTAAATACCCATTCAATTAGAAAACCCAAAAATAGTATGGATGAACATTAAAATCTCACATGACATTTTCTTCTTTTTAGCAAGTGTTTGATAATACTTTTGAAACAATTGAACTTGTTTCTTTTTTTAACTTTCCGGGAAAAAAGTGTAGGTAAAATGTGTAGCATTCATTTCACTGCTGAATTTTAACTTTCTATAGAAGCTGACAGCATCATGATCGTCACTTTCTGCTTCAACATAAGCAAGTTCAAAATTACTGTGCCGACAGAAATTTAATACTTCTGTAATTAAAGCTTTACCCTGGCCCTGGCCTTGAAAATCGGGTGTAATTCCAACATCATAAATGTAGGCACTGGGCCTTAAGCTATAATACGCTGGCAAAACATGGATGGTTAAGCCCCCTGTTACTCTGCCATTGACTTTAACAACAAATACTATAAAGTTAGGGTTAGAGAGCACGCCGGACAGGTGTTTCATCTCAGGAATTGGTTGTTTATTTTCAAATACGGCATTAAAGATCTCAATTATGCTGATGAAGTCCATAATTTCGTGGTCACCTAGTTTTTTGATTTCCATATATTTTTTTTAAGATATTTTCATGACTCAGTTGGTAATCCGCCTCGTTCTTCAATTTTTATGTTGATTCGTCGTTAAAGAAATTTGGAACATTCGTTATTGCTTACCCGTTTTTAAAGTGGTTCCATTCTCCAGTAACCTTTCAATGGCAATGGATGTATTATTCTCTACTATTACTCTAATTCTTAAATCATCCCTGCCCTCTAATTTGAAAATGAATGCAGTAAGAGGTGTTAATGCGGTCTTAATACCTTCCCGAATAGAATAGAGTGTTTCACCAATTAACTTCAACTCTATGTTGCCATATTTTCCTTCATAGGTCGCTAAGGTTTTTTTGGACAGGGAAACTGGCTTTAACTGTGATTTTAAACTTAGCAAATGCCATTCATAAAGTTGTTTGTTTGTTGAGTCTTCCAAAGCTGCCTTTTCTAATAGATCTATTTGTGCGTAAATATGTGCATGGGCGGCAGGGACTTCTATATCCGGCATTACTCCAATACCTTCAAAATGAGTATATGTTGTAGCCTCAACCATAGTACCAATTGGAATGTTAATTGAAAATTTTTTTGAGAGGGGGACTTGATTGGTAGGATGGGTACCGCCGGCTGTTTTCTCACCAACGATGATGGCCCTTTTTCTGATTTTAAGTACAAAGGAAGTCCATTCCGCTGCTGAAAATGTACGGTAGTTTGTTAAAATATATAGTTTTGAGTTCAACATTTTTGTGGAGCCAACCGCACCCAATGCATTATTTTGAATAATAACTTTCTTTCCATTTTTCATTAATCTCATTTCTGTTAATGGTAAATACCAATCTTCATTCGTATTCAAAAAGTAACTACAAACTAATGCCATCATTTCTGTATAGCCTCCCGTATTGTTTCGCAAATCCAATATAATAGCATCAGTATTTTGCAGAAAACTCATTGAGCTTGCCAGGGTACTTGCAGCAAACTCGGGGTTTTCAAAAGAAGAGAACTTTAGATAGCCAATATTACCACCTAATATTTTTACTTCCTGGAAACCGTAGTTTTTCTTTTTTGATTCCAGTTTTTCAAATTCCAGTAATTCCTGGAATTGTTTTGTTGATTTTGGTTTTGAATTTTCAGTTACCCATTGCTCGTCATACACAACCTTGAAATGGTCGTCATTTGTATAGGATCTAATGATACTGTCTAATTTCATCTCAAAATCACCAGGTGATTTCATGTTAAGAAATATCCCCTTACTGGAAATTTCTTGAAGCAAGTGAATAAGTCCCCGGCATTGGCTGGTGTCAAAGTAATTTTGTTCCAGAGCTACATATAATGAATCCAGAGTTTCGTTTATCTCCTTTTGTGTTAATTTATTTACTTGAGAGCTTGCCCTGTTAAAAGTGGCAAGAAAGAAAAAGGGTAACAGTACAAGTTTTTTCATTTTTTTTTACTTTAGAATAAGTGAGTAACCATGTGGAATGTTGTCTTCACATTTTTTAAGGAATCAATGTTGATGACCATAACCCAAACGATTATCCCTATTTAAGCATAAATATATGAAATAACCATGTTTGGCGAAACACAAATGAGGGCAAATGTGTAGTACACATTTGAGCCAGGTTGTGGGAAGACTGGTTATTCTATGCTTCGACAGGCTCAGCACAAGAATGACAACTAAAAAAACAAATTATTTACATATGAAATCCCCATGAGCTCGTGTGCGCAAACACGAATGAGTTTTGATTAGTGTGATTTATCTTTGTGAAAAAGAAACATCATGAAAAAAAGAGATTCAATTTCAGCAATTAGTGGAAGTAGGTTGTGGATTGGATGTACATAAAGAAACGATCGTAGCTAAGATAAGGAGCAGTAGCAAAGATTATGAAAGAAATCTCATCCTCTTTAGCTTTCTGAAAAGTAAAATATTTCCAGAATATTGATTTTATTTGATTAACACATATATTGATCTAAAGCGATTTTGATTGTTATGTTTAGATGTTTAAACGGTTGTGTTTATTTCTTACCCGTTTTACAGGTACTCTGGTTGAATAGTGTTGTGTTTTTGGTTAACTATTAAACACGATAAACACAACTAGCGGATTAAATGAATTGTTCCGGTTTTCCGGTATTCCGTATTGGTGTAGGTTGTAGCAATAATCACATAGATGTAAGTATCTTCCTGAGCTTTGGAGTTATTGTATGTTCCATCCCAAGCCAGGGGAGTCGTATTGTTTTCAAAGAGTAAAACACCCCAGCGGTTGTATATAGCCATTTTAATTTCTTTAATGCCGTATCCCTTGCAAAGAAATACATCATTTAACCCATCACCGTTAGGTGTAAATGAGTTAGGTATATACAAGCCAAATTCACGGATTTTTAATTTTTGATAAGCAGTATCTTTACAGAGTTGTTTGGCGTCAGAAACAATGAGGCTCACCAAATACTCACCATTATCATTAAGGAAGTCAAAAGTATGTGTTGGGTTTTGATCAGTTGAAGTACCTGTATCACCAAAGTTCCAGTTCCAGTATTGAGCACCTGTTGATTGATTGGTAAAAACTACCTCTCCCAGTTCATTACTCAGGTAAGTAAAAGAGCTAAGGGGCAGGGGAGCAACAGTAATTAAATTTTTAAGGGTAAGGGTATCATTGCATCCAGGTGAGCTGGCCATTAAAGTAACAGTAAAGTTACCGGGTTTAGTATAACAATGTTTAGGAATGTTTCCAGTTCCGGTAGCTCCATCTCCAAAGTTCCAGCTGACAATTGCTGTTGGGGGACTACTCAAGTTTTTAAAATTAACACATAAAGGTAAGCAACCATGTGTAGTGTCCAGAGAAAAATCAGCCTGAACGGAAGTGCTCTGAGCAATGGAAACAGAGCTGGAATCTTTGCAGGATTTGCTGTCCTGAATATAAATGGTATAATTCCCTGCAGCAAGATTAGTCAGGTTGTTAGTTGTGGCAGATCCAGGCCACCACAGGTAGTTGTAAGGAGGTGTTCCACCAGTACATGAAACCAGGGCCGTACCATTTGCAAGCCCACAGGTTGTAGCGTTTGAATTTATGTTGATAATGACAGGAGCCGGTTGATGAACAGTAATGGTTTTGGTAAGGGTACAGGCAGCTGCATCACTAAGGATTAAGGTGTAGGTACCAGCGGGTATATTATAGAGATTAGCAGAGCTTTGTGAGTTACTCCAGAGATAAGTATAAGGACTGGTTCCCCCACTTACTACAGTGGTAACAGATCCGGTGCTGCTTCCAAAACACAGGGCATCAACGCTATTCAGGCTTAATGCCGGAGCAGCAGGATTAACAAGTGTAACAACAGTAGTATCGGTACAACCTTTGGCATCGGTAACTTCACAGGTATAAGTACCAGCTTGTAATCCTGACACGCTGGCTGTAGTTTGTCCATTACTCCATAAATAGGTAAAAGGGGGAGTGCCACCGGTTATTATAGTTGTTGCAGAACCAGGAGTGGTGCAGGTGGGTTGTATACTAAAGTGCTTAATGCTAACAGTATCTCCCGCCAGCACTTTAACAGTGTCTGTTTTGGAGCATCCACTAGTTTTATCAGTAATCACAAAAATATATAAACCTGGTGAAAGTTGGGAGATGGTATTAGATGTTGAACCGGTTGGTGTCCAGTGGTAAGTATAATTACCGGTTCCGTTTACCGTAACAGTAGCTGTTCCGGTTCCTTTTAAACAAGCATCGGGCGTGCTGGAAATAGTGGTAATGATGTTGCCATTGCTGATTACGGGAAGTTTAACCGTGTCTGTAATATTTAGGCAATTTTTAACAACAAGTGTAACAGTATATGTTCCATTAGCGGCATATTGGTGTGTAGGGTTTTGAAGCGAAGAGGTATTTCCATCTCCGAATTCCCAGAGCCAGTTTTTTAAATCTCCCCCGCACTCCGGTGTACTTTTATCGTTGAATTGAATAGCGCAGCTTCCGGGGAGATAACTGGTTGTAAAATCTGCGGTTGGTGGTGGATCATACCTCCATACATTATTGTGATAACCACCATTGCTTCCAAATCCTATTCCTAAATAAAACCCCTTGTAACAATTTAAAAATCCACCACCCATTGCGGGAGGCATGTTGTTTGGATGTGAAATCCCCTGTGTTCCGTATGTACCTGTGGATCCGGGAATATTGCTTCCGCTTACCCATGTCCATTCGTTTGTTGAAGGATTATATTTCCATAAGTCGTTGATGCACTCAGGGTCAATGGTTCCTGACTTATAACCGATAAAGCCACCAAACATCCAGAAATTTCCACAATGATCTTTTGTTGTGTACCTGTTCTCATACCTTGAAGCAGGATAATTGTTGGCAGAAGCTTCACAAGCAGTACCATAATTGCCTGGCTGATCCGTTAAATCGCTTCCGCTTATCCAGGTAAAAAAATTGGCAACCGGATCATATTTCCATAAGTCGGTATATACCTGAGCATAATTATGATTAAATCCGCCAAAAAAATAGCAATTTCCAGCGGCATCTAACCAGTTCCCGAAAAACTGTCTGCCACCAGGGTTATTCATTGCCGCAGATACACCCTTTGTGCCATATTCAGGAAATGTATCTGGTAATTTAAGTCCACCTTTCCAAACCCATAGCAATAATACCGGATCATACATCCAAACATCAGCATGCAATGTACCCGACGGTGCTGCACCGCCAATTAACCAGAAATTTCCTGAAGCATCTGTCCACGAAACAGAGCTCTCTATCCTGGGACCAGGATTATTGAGAGGAGAGGGAACATTTTGAACGCCATAATTTATAGCAGTACTAACATTGGATCCAGACATCCAGGCCCATTGATTGATAGCAATTGAATATTTCCACATACAGGAAGCATCTTTACCACCCAGTAACCATAAATCTCCGTTTAAATCGATCCAGGTGACCCCCATAGTTGAAGTTGAGCCAGGATGGTTTAAAGGAGAAGAAACGCCTTTTACTCCATATACAGGCCCTGTTGTTATGCTATCACCACTTAACCAGGTCCAGGTATTGGTAGGAGCTGAATAATGCCACATGCAACTGCTGCTTGCGCGGAAAGCAGAATAGATCCAGGTATTTCCATTGTTGTCGTTCCAGCTGGGGGTAGTATAAATACCCTGAGGTGTATTTGTACTATTAGGAATACCTTTAATTCCATAATCAGCATTTGCTCCGCTTTGGTTACTTCCCTTTATCCAGGCCCACTGAGCATAGGAAAAGTTAGTTAATAAAAGAATACCAATAAATGTGAGTATGTAAGATAGCCGGTTAAATTTAACATTTCGTGCATAACACCTTTTTGCAGAAGGGGTGTATTGAAGGAAAGAAGTTGTGATTTTTATTTTTGTAAAATAAGGACAATAATATTTCAAAGTAAAATTGCACAAATGGCCGTTGAAAAATATATTTCTTTAGAAGCAGAAAATGGAACCACGGGTATAAACCCCAGGGCAAGCCCTGAACCCTAATTCCGCCCCAGGGGTGGGGTGTTAATTCCGCTTACGCAGAAAATCTCACGAATAATGTTGAACCCTTTTCACTTTTTGATCAAATAGGTTTTTGAGCCCGTTAAGCCAAAAATATTGCATCAGGATTTTTCTTTTTGCTTGTTTTTGAAAAGATTTGAATTTAGCTGATGTTAACATTAAGTTGCTCTTTCTTTGTTGGGCTTCCGATTGCCAGAGTGAACCAAAAGGTATAACAGCCATCTTTATTGAAAAAAACATACCAAGGCTATTGCCTGCATCCATACCTGAAAAGATTAATAAAAAAACCTGTCATGCTTAGTAAGTCCTGTTCAATGCCCCTAACTCAACAGCTATATACTTCTTCACATGACAGGGAGTTCTATTTTGCAATAGAACTCAACCAACCAACAAAGCAAAGGTATTTTACTTTCAATTATTAATCTATCATCCTTTAGGATTATTTTATGGTAAAATATTCTTTTCAAGGAAAGAAATCCCATCATTTTTAGCTTTCAGATGACTAAAATACTTCCAGATTATTGATATACATTTATTTAAATATATTATCGATCTAAAACGATTAAGATAAACTATTTTGCCTAAACAACCGCTTGTTTTCATATCTTTGTAACAGATTAATATTTATTTGAATTGACATTTTTATAAAGAGACTTTAGAAATGTGATTTAACATCATTGGAATTTTAAAGAGTCAGCGAAGTAAGATGAGTTATTGGTATCCCTGAAATTATTATATGTAAAAAAGAAATTTCTGCCAAACATTTCCATGAATCCAGGATAAATAACGGAATCCTTTTTTTAGGATCTGGGGAGGGTTGACCTAAACTACAGTCTATGCTGGAGCGTTCAGGAGTAGGACAGATGATTGGGTGAATTTTTTAGGAGTATAAGCTAGTTTTGTTTGGGTGGTTAATTTTTATCAGGAGTATCAAAATATAATTGTAATAATAAATAATTGTAATAAAAAAGAGGTCAGTATGTGGTATAGAAAATTAAGCGCTTTATTGCTCATAACATTTGCTAGTAATGCACGAGCTCAGTTAATTATTGATACAAGCTTAACTCCTGCTCAAATTGTTCAGGACGTTTTACTTGGTTCAGGAATTACAGTGAGTAACATAACTTATAAGGGATATAAAAAAGGTATTGCAACGTTTACTGCGTAAGCCTCCACTACCCCCCGTGTTGATTTGTGTTTTAGGTTGATTTAGATTTGCAGAAAAAAATCAATGAAGCGACTTGATACCACCGAATGGGAT
>JACCDP010112195.1_pt1 | contig 16541 bp, 20 predicted proteins | sample 7445841 | NCBI WGS metagenome assembly JACCDP01 (sample SAMN15323441, study PRJNA562643) | freshwater metagenome | isolation source: river surface water | place: USA:Blue River Watershed | collected 2017-08-17 | reverse complement strand
TCATCGCAGTCGTAGAAGCCGTCTCAGCGAATCTTTCCATGATTGAAACTCACAGAACTCTTCATTGCAGTCGAGACTTCCTTCGTTGCTCGACCTGAAATTGGTTTTCTAAAATGCGAGCAGCTCTTCGGTGACAAAGGGTCTAGGAACTTTCGTCCGCTCTTCTATCCTTAACCTGATATTCATAATTCACGATAATATGGCGCCAAATAGGCCCACTTATATGCGAGCACTCCTTTCCATCATGAAAAACTTTCGGAAAGAACTATCGGATCATTTTTAAAAATGAAGCCAAAAAATCGGGGCGACATTTTTTTTAAAATAAAGTTTTCATTGCATATTATTTTTTTACATTTATTATTTTTTTTATCGGAAACCAAATTTGTCTTTAAGCATATGATTAATTTATTTATTTTAGTGTGTTCCAAAAGTATTCGCACAGCTAGACGTGACACCGTAGAGTCGTTTTTAGACAGCAGAACGAAACTCATGTTCAAAAATCAAGCAATAGCCTCCCAAAGTAAATCCGCAATTGCTTGAAATTTAAGAAAAGAGCCAGCTTTTAGACAAAAGAAAAGCAACCCAAACAGACATACTTTGACAGCTCTTTTTATGTAGTTTTCTTTCAATAACAGGCATCCCGTGCCTCGACAGGTGTCATCAAGGCAAGCCATTCCCCGTCTTGAGACCCAGCCAGCCTCGAACGCACGAAACCCTATCCCTCGAAGCACCACTAGCCAAATTGCTCATTTGGCCCACCCCGTCCGTCACCGGACGGGTGCCCGTCTTTCTTCAAAAATGTGATGATTGACCTTAAGACTTAGGTGAGACCGACTGCAGGCTCTTGATCTCGAAAATAGGCAATGGTTCGTTCAAGACCTTTTTCAAGAGATATTTTAGGAGAATACCCGAGGCTTTTGCGGGCCTGCTCTAAGTTTGGACGCCGAACTTTTGGATCGTCCTGGGGCAGTGGCTTTTGTACGATCTTAGAAGAACTGCCTGTCATGCGGAGCACGAGATCGGCTAACTCTTGAACAGTGAACTCAGCATCGTTACCTATGTTTATAGGACCAGTCGTAGCATCTTGATGTACCAACGCCATAATCCCATCGAGAAGGTCGTCTACATAACAAAAAGATCTGGTCTGAGAGCCATTTCCGTAAATTGTTATGTCGTCTCCGCGCAGTGCTTGCACGATGAAGTTCGAAACAACCCGACCGTCATCGGCCGCCATACGAGGTCCGTAGGTATTGAAGATACGAACGATGCGCACTGGAATACCATGCATACGATGGTAATCCATGCAGAGGGTTTCCGCAGCTCGCTTGCCTTCGTCATAACAACTCCGCGTCCCGATGGGATTCACGTTACCCCAATAGGCTTCCGTCTGAGGATGCTGGAGAGGATCCCCGTAGACTTCGGACGTACTTGCATGTCCATAACGCGCTCCGACACGTTTAGCTAATCCCAAGAGGTTCATAGTCCCTAAGACCGAGGTCTTCATAGTTTTAATGGGATTGGACTGGTAGTGTACAGGACTCGCCGGACAGGCAAAGTTGAGTATCAGATCAACCTCTGCATGATAGGGATTTACGATATCATGCCGAACAAGTTCAAAGTACGGATGTGAAAGCAAATGCCGCACGTTGTTCTTGTTGCCAGTATGAAAGTTATCTAAACAAATAACATCCCAACCCATGCCAATATATCTATCGCAGAGATGACTCCCTAAAAAGCCAGCTCCACCTGCAATGAGAACCCTTGGTGCTCTTGCCCGTGACATGAATTCCTCCGTGATTCTGAGTGCGTGAACGCAGGATAGTATGATAGCCTAGAGCGACGTGCAAACGAATAGTAGATGCTCCGGAGGAATATTTGGAATGAATATCCATGAGTACCAGGCCAAGCTTCTCTTCAGACAAAACGGAGTTCCCGTTCCTGATGGTTACCTAGCCAACAACCCGACTGAAGCAGAATTTGCTATGCGCCGGCTCGGCACTGAAGTTGCCGTTGTAAAAGCCCAGGTTCATGCAGGTGGACGCGGAAAAGCTGGGGGCGTAAAGCTCGCAAAATCTCCTGAAGAAGCTCGCAAAATTACAGAGCAGATGATTGGGATGACGCTCGTCACTCATCAGACTGGTCCAGAAGGTAAAAAAGTACACAAAGTTTACGTCGAAGCAGGTAGCAAAATCGCCAAGGAATACTACCTCGCCCTGGTCCTCGATCGCGAGACAGCGACCGTCAGTTTCATGTTCTCGACAGAAGGGGGCATGGACATTGAAGAGGTAGCTGCGAAAACGCCAGAAAAAATTATCGTCGTACGCGTTGATCCAACTGTTGGCCTCCAGGGCTTTCATGTCCGTCAACTTTGCTACGGCCTCAACCTTCCTGCTAATGAACAAAAAGAGCTCAGCGCTATCATCAAAAGCACCTATAAAATGTTTTTGAAATATGACTACTCGATGCTCGAAATCAATCCCCTCGTAGTCACCGAAGATGGCAAAATGTTTGCCCTCGATGGCAAGATGAATTTCGACGACAACGCTCTCTACCGCCAAAAAGAGATCGATCTCATGCGCGACTTCAAAGAGGAAGACGAGCGTGATATTCAAGCCTCTAAATATGGCCTGAGCTATATCGGTCTCGATGGCAATATCGGTTGCTTGGTGAATGGCGCAGGCCTCGCGATGGCGACCATGGATATTATCAAGTTTTATGGTGGACAACCTGCCAACTTCCTCGACGTAGGTGGCGGAGCTAGCCAAGAAACTGTAACCAATGCCTTTAAAATTCTTTTTGCAGATCCCAATGTAAAAGGGATCTTCGTGAATATCTTTGGCGGCATCATGAAGTGCGACATCATTGCAAATGGTATCGTCGCTGCGGCCAAAGAATTGGGTCTCCGCGTACCCATGGTTGTGCGTCTTGAGGGAACGAACGTCGACAAAGGCAAAGAAATTTTGCTCTCGTCCGGTCTCAACCTCTACGCTGCGGACAACATGGCTGATGGCGCTAAAAAAATCGTAGAAATGGCTAGGCAGTAAGGAGTACTCACGTGGCTATACTTGTTGATAAGAATACACGCGTTATCACCCAAGGGATCACGGGGAAATCAGGTGAATTCCACACCAAGCTTTCCCACGAATATGCACCCTGCTTTGTCGGTGGAGTCACCCCAGGCAAAGGCGGACAAAAAGGGATCTGTGATCTTCCTATTTTTGACACCGTTCACGATGCAAAGGCCAAAACCAAAGCCAATGCTTCGATGATTTTCGTTCCGCCCCCCTACGCAGCAGATGCGATCCTCGAAGCTATCGACGCCGAGATCGAGTTGATTATCTGTATCACGGAAGGCATTCCTGTTTTGGACATGGTTCCTGTGCGCAAAGCCCTCGACCGTTCCAAAAAGTCTCGCCTTATCGGGCCTAACTGTCCCGGTGTTATCACACCAGGTCAGTGTAAAATCGGTATCATGCCAGGTCACATCCACCGCGTTGGCAAAGCTGGTATCGTTTCCAAGTCGGGAACGCTGACCTATGAAGCTGTCGGACAAACAACAGCGGCTGGCATTGGCCAGAGCAGTTGTGTAGGGATCGGTGGCGACCCCATCATTGGAACCTATTACAACGACGTTCTCGCTATGTTCGAAGCTGACCCCCAGACCGAAGGTATCATCCTCATCGGTGAGATCGGTGGCGATGCTGAGATCAAAGCAGCTAAGTTCATCAAAGAGAACATCAAAAAACCTGTGGCAGCCTTCATCGCTGGCCAGACGGCACCTCCAGGCAAACGCATGGGTCACGCAGGAGCTCTCGTATCAGGCGGTCACGGAACTGCTTCAGAAAAGATGGCTGCTCTTGAAGAAGCGGGAGTCGTCGTAGCGAAGAGTCCAGCAGATCTTGCTACATCACTCAAACTCGCAATGGAACGTAAGAAAAGGTAAGCCGCATGCTAGGGCTCCGACACTATAGAAAAACTGCTATCGATCTTTTCCAAGGTGACATTACAGAGTTCGTTTGTGATGTCATGGTAACCGCAGCAAATGAGTCCTTAGCGGGCAGCGGCGGGGTTGATGGAGCCATTCATAGAGTCGGAGGTCCTGCTGTTGCAGAAGCCTGCCGTAAGCTTGGACACTGCCCGACTGGGCATGCTGTTCTCACTGTGGCAGGTCACTTGCCAGCACAAGCTCTCATTCATGCAGTTGGGCCCATCTGGAGCGGAGGAAGCTCCGAAGAAGATACCCTTCTCCAGTCGGCCTATCTCCACAGCCTTAAACTAGCTGTAGATCATAAGCTTCCCCATATTGCCTTTCCTTCCATCAGCACGGGAGCCCATCATTTTCCTCTCGATAGAGCCGCTTCCCTCGTTATGAAGACCTTTCGCTCTTTTTTAGACCAGCAAGCCTCTCAAGAAAGACCGCGACGGATTACAATGGTGCTCTTCGATAAAGCTCATCACCAGTCGTTCCAAAAGGCTCTTTTTGAAGTGTTCCCGGAACAAGAAGAGGACCCCTCGTGAAATTACGCGACTTTGCCTACTATCGAACGGGCGGACGTTGTCAGGCCCTCTATGAACCAAAGTCGATCGCAGACTTGGCCAAAATTGTCAGTGCTCTTGCAGCGACCCAGCAAAAGTATTTCGTCCTAGGAGGGGGCACCAACTCGCTAGTCCTAGACGAGGACTGGTCTGGTGCCGTTATTATTTTCTCACGGATGAAACGCATCGAAGTCAACGACAACGAAATCTATTGTGAAGCTGGCGCCGACAACTCAGATATCGCAAAAAAAGCCCTCGAAGCAGAACTCATAGGTCTTTCTTGGATGTATCGCCTCCCCGGACAGATCGGTGGAACTGTGCGAATGAACGCACGGTGCTATGGAGGCGAAATCAGCCAGGTTGTGACAAAGATCGATGCCGTCCTACCCGATGGACAAATCAAGCAATATTCCAGTGAAGATGGCGTATTCCGTGGTTATAAAGATACCCTCTTTATGGACAACGGAGCCATCATAGCTGGTGCTACGATCCGCCTCGAAAAAGGTGACTCAAAGCTCGTTCAACAGCAGATGACCTACTGTGAGAAAGATCGTATAGAAAAAGGCCAGTTTACCTTCCCCAGCTGTGGTTGCGTCTTTAAAAACAATTATCAGGTCGGTATACCAAGCGGAATGCTGCTCGATCGGGCAGGTGTTCACAAACTTCAGCACGAAAGAGTCCAAATTAACCCAAAACATGCTAACTTTGTGTTTAACAAAGGTGCGAGCAGCAGAGATATTCTGGAAGTGACTCTTCGGATGCGGGAGTTGGTATATCAGGAATTTGGGGTTTGGCTTGAGTATGAAATGGAGATTCTGGGCGACCTTCCAGACGATCTAAAGCGAAAAGTCCAAGAAACACGCAAGCCCCAATGGGACGAACCTCGGCTTTCCACTCTCCGTCAAGAGTTTCAACGAAGATAATTCCGCTTAGCTTGCTCTATTCTTACTGGAAGCAGCGAGGTTCCCATGAGAGCGTTTCGCAACGCGTTCCTCATTCTACTGTTAGCTCAAACATCCCTACAAGCTTGTCGGACACTCGGGACATATAACGATCAAAGAACACCTAAAGACTCCCCCCTCCCAGCTCCTACTCCTCCCAGAGTGGAAACACTCGATGTACTGGCTCAATTTGCGGTTCAGAGCAGCCAAATTCTGGCTACCCTAGACGGAGCCCTTCGCGCCCCCTTTGAGCTTAAAAAGCAAATTCAGCTCGTCGTACCGAATATTGATGCTCGACCAAGCTCTCAAATCAAAAATCCATTCGACCTCATCCTTAAAGTCCTCCAAGAGACCGGGATCCCTAAACTTGTTATCCCAGAGAATGAGCCTGCCCGTTGGCGTTGGGAGAGTCTCAGTGGCAAACGATATTTTGGATCCCCGATTTTTCTAAGCCTATCTCCTGACGACCCTCGAAAGAACCTGATCATGGAGATCCAATTTGCGAACTCTCCTCAAACCTATGCCATCGCTCAATTAAGTCCACAGCAAGACGGACTCACGCTGCTCAATCTCAACGAACTTCACCGCCTCTATCTCGACCTGAGACAAGTCAAAAATCAAATACCTATCTTTGAATTGAAGGGCCTTTTTCACGTCACGGCTCAATCCGATGAGTGGAGCATTGCCACAGACTCATTTGCTTGGAAAAACAGTGATGTAAGCTTAGAAGCCCAGCAGCTTTCAGCAAGCTTTCTCTACCCCACTCTCAAGTTAAAAAGCATTGAAATCAAAGCTACCGTAGAATTTCGCGATTCATCAAAAGGTCGAAAAATATTGACACTCAAAGCCAATCAATCAAGCCCGAAAGGGATGGAGCTCAACTTTGTTGTCGAATAGCTTCAAAATTTTTCTGATGTGGACTCTTCTCGGAAGTTGCCAGCATCGAACGAAGGATCTCAATCCTACCGATAAAGCAGAGCAAATGATCAACGAACGGCGCTATGCAGAGGCGATCTCTCTTTTAGAAGACGATTCCCTTCAGGATGAGTCCGGGCGGCGAACGTTGCTCCTAGCTTCAGCCTACGCAGGATCTGCAGGAGTAAACCTGATCGATTCTTACTCTTTTTTTTCTGGCTTTCTCGTCGACTCTGGCCAAATGCCAAAGAAACCAAAAAAAACGACTGATAAAAACTCAACCAATAAAGACAGCCTTCAGTTTCTCTCTCAAACCATCCAAGCTTATCTCATGACCTTGGCAAGCGATAGCCGATTGCTCCTGAGCGTACCCCACCTATCAGCAGGAAATCGCTCAAGCCTAAATGAAGCGATACTGACAGCGGGCAAAACTAAGACCGATCAAGAGTACTACTCTCGAGCTCGTCAATATCTTGTATTTTTGAATCTGATTCAATTTGGCAATTATATGAAAGATGTCTTCCCGAAAGTAGACTTTTCCGCAAGCGTGACCTCTATTGATCTCATATGCGGCCTCGAGCCCCAATCCTTTGTCCTGAGCTTTGAATCAGCCATAAACAGCTTCAGCGCCGCGATCGATGCTCTTGATGATCTTCAAAAGGTAAAGCCGCTGAAAATAAAGTCTCAAATAGAAGACCTTAAAGATATTGTCTCTTCACTCCAGAGCCAATTAAACATTCTCCGACCAAACCTTAATGATGTCACCCTCATGCTCAATGGAATGCAGCAAGGGTACTGCACATGAAACTTCTATACGGCCTTATCTTTTCATTAGGACTCCTCTTGAGTCATCAAGGGCAAGCTTGGGAGCTACGGCATACTATAGAGCCAAGTGACAGCATGATGTCCCTTCAAACGCAGGGGCTCTGTCACTCCATTTTGGAATATAGAGCTCGGACCTATTGCTTACCGTGGTCACACAGTATTATCGATTCCGGAAAGATATCCATCCTAGCCTTAGCCAAAACCAACGAAAAAGGGCTTAGTATTTACGAAAGAGCTCGCGATAAAGACTTGAATCAGGACTTTTTGGACAAACTGTTTCGAGATGATAATTTCCAGGATATTTCAGGATTTATCGAAGCCAGAGCGCTCTATAGAAACATGGTCTTTAGTATCATCCCTCTGCATTTTGCTGCGGGATTTAAACTCAACAATCCAAGCCTTCCCGAAATTCACTTTATTGAAGAACGCCAAACACTCATCACCACAGGTGCCACCTGGTTATTTGAAATCCCTCAGCAAAGCAGTCTTGGTCTCTTTGTAGTTGCTCCTCTCCTTTCGTACTTCGAGCGATCCTCGAGCGCTGGTGACTATGATGTTCTTGACTCTGTAACGACACCCTATAAACAGCTCGTTAAAACCCAAAATAAAGTAGGGACCAACCTTGACCTTGCCCTTGGCTGGAGCTCTCCGAACCCCCTACTCCCCTCAGTAACAGCTAAGGCTTACCGTATCTTTGCAGAAAAGAGTTGTGAACTTTGTGACACTTACTTGACGTTTAATCAGCTCATACAGCGAAAAAGTCAAACGTCCGTAACATGGACGATAGATCACCCTATAGGCACCTCGATATTTGGTTTTTCTATTCCCTTTTTTGATCTCTGGGGGTCTATCGACCAAGATCAAACAGCTATTGCCTATAGCTATAAGATCTCTCGGCTTCAGGCCTACTCATCGTTTTCCTCAGCCAAAACGTCTTTTGGTTTTACTTTCGATGCCAACCTCTACCAGGTGGGTATTCAATACAGTTCGGAATATCAAGATCAGGGACTTCAACAAAAAAAGGTCAATCAATCGTATGCATACACCGCACTGGTTCTTTAACATTCTCCTAATTCTCATTTTTATAGCAGGAGGGCATGCTAAGGCACAGACCGAAGGAGAGACGAACAACCTAGATCTTTTGGAACAGAAATATCAAGACATCCTCAAGCAAGAGCGAGAGCAAATGCGAAAAGGTGATTTTGTAGAAGACTTGGCCTCTGGTCTTGCGGCACTAACTATAGGCTTATATGGCTACTACAACGATAATAGAGGCATTTCCTCAAAGCTCATCTACAGCGCCACACAAACTGCTGGTGTTTTGATGATATCCCAAACTATTCGAAAGGCAGACCAGCCAAGTCTCCTACTGCAAGTAGATAAAAACTTGCGCAAACGAGAATCCATGGACCTGGAGACTTACAAAAAAATGGTCGTTCGTATCGATGAAAGACTGAGTCGTTCTCAGCAAAAGCAACTCGCCTACACCTCCCTCATACTCGGCAGTATATACGGCTATAATGCTTATAGAGAAAAGCAGATCCCGGGGCTCAGGAATGTCTTCGGTTTTTTAAGCGCTAACTTTCTGGTGGTATCAGGGGTTAACTTTTTCAAGTTATCTCAAGCAAAAGATATTTTTTTGCAGGATCAAAACACTCCTCCCAAGCTTAGTATTCTTGCCGGGGAGGAGTTTATGCTTCAGTGGACACAAAGTCTCTAGAAGAAAACTTATTTAGAAGAATTTTTAGTCTTTCTTACCCTTCGAGAGCTTTTGCAAGACACCTTCAATAGCTGCAACTGTTTTGGGGTGGCTGATCAGCTTCCATCCAAATTCTGCTTCCTTCACACAAAACTCTTCCCAACGCTTTGAGAACTGGCCACGCAAGTGAGTCTTGGTCGCATGCCGGGCACTATCGAAAGGCACGGACAGCATCTTTTTCAGAACCTCTTCGGCAGTATGAGTCAGCTGCTCTGCAGGAACCAGTTGATCGACTATCCCCATCGCTAAAGCTTCCTGAGCACTGGGAAGGAGACCGTAGGGCAGAATTTTCTCGGCCTGTCGCTGACCAATTGTGTTCTGCATCAAAAGAGCCCAGTACTCTGGAACTGGTATACCGAGAGCAACTTCGTTCAGACCTATGTTGCCAAAGTCTGTCATCACTCGATAGTCACAGCACAAAGCGAGGGCACACCCCCCAGCAGGACAGGCTCCGCGGATAGCAGCAACAGTTACCAGCCGACTGCGATAAAGCTTGGCAAAGAAAGTACTTTGCGTCACCCAAAAATCTCTATAGCGCTCTGCAGACGATTTGGGAGCAAACAGCTCATTGATGTCATTCCCGGCTGTAAAAACATCTCGTTTGAGACCCGACTGAAAAACAACACCTCGTATACTTGAATCACCCTCGAGCTGATCCAAGGCCTCACTCAGCTGACGCCAGAGATCCAAGTTCATGGAGTTCACAGGCTCACGGGCTATTGTGAGGATTGCATAGGAGTCTGGCTTCTTTTCAATACTGATAAAGGATTCCATGCGCTGACCTCGCTCGATGATGCGTTCTACTCTGCTACAAAAAGACGATCCTTTAACTTAGCCAATTTCCCGCAGTCTTTCAAAAGGATAAATGCCGGTTTTATGTCCATCCGTGAACTGAATGGTGAGAGCGTAACGCCCTACCGATTCTATTCTCACTGGTCGAAGGGATTCAGGCACACTATCAGGATCTAGCTTGAGCTCGCGAGTTACTTCGTCGATACAGTGGGCACAACGGCATTGCCGCCTCAGCTCTACCACATCATATAGGCTCTTACGACCATCAGTCCAAACTATCCCCAAAGTCCGTTCGTCTTGCTGCCAAATTCTTTTTACACGATTGCTGTCTGCCATCTTACTTCCACTCCAAGAGGAAATAGCCTAATGCGCCGTCACTGCCTCTATGCATCTGCTCTTGAGCCAATACTTTCTCTGCAATTTGAGTATAAGCCTGTCCCACGGTAGATGAGGGGTGTTGAACAAACATCGGTCGCCCATCGTCAGAAGCTTCTGCAACACGAGGATCGATAGGGATTTCCGCAAGCAGCGGAGCCCCACATTCGGCAGCCAATTTCTTTCCACCAGATTGTTGAAAGATGTAATGCTTCTTTTCACAGCTATCGCAAATAAAATAGCTCATGTTTTCGACCACACCGAGAATCGGCACATTCAGGGTCTGAAACATGGACACTGCTTTGCGCACATCGATCAATGATATTTCCTGAGGAGTCGTCACTAAAACGGCACCACTCAAAGGAGCTATTTGCGCCAGCGTGAGCTGAATATCACCTGTACCAGGAGGCAGGTCGATCAATAGATAGTCCAACTCCCCCCAAGCGACTTGACTCAAAAACTGCCGAATCACTTGAGCAGCCATAGGTCCCCGCAAGAGTTGCGCCTGACCAGAATTTGAGAACATAGCAACAGATATCAGCTTGATTCCCTCATAATCGGAGGGCTCAATCAAATCGCCGTCCAAAAGCTTGGGACGTACCGCACGCGTCATGTGTTGCTGAGAAGGGCCGTAGATATCAGCATCCATGAGCCCAACTTTTTTGCCCTGCTGCTGGAGAGCTAAGGCTAAGTTCAGAGAGACTGTGGATTTCCCCACTCCCCCCTTGCCTGAACCTACAGCAATCAAACTTTTCACTCGATCTAATGCACCAACCTTGGGAGCTTCTGCTGAAGACGCTGTTTCTACAGGAGGAACAGGAATAGCTGCTACTGAAGGAGCAACTTCTGTCTCTGTGCGCTTAGGGCTAAATTTGTCCTGAACTTTTTTAAAAAAATTCACCTGAGTTCCTTTGCTGAACAAAGCGATTAAGCTTCAAATTCTTCCAAGTAGTGCTGAGCCTGAATAGCTGCTTGACACCCCATCCCTGCAGCGGTAATTGCCTGCCGGAAATTTGGATCGGCAATATCGCCAGCCGCAAACACACCGGGAGTTTTGGTCTTTGTAAAGTGACTGACTTTAATGTAGCCGGCCTCGTCACGATCGACGAAATCTTTAAAAATATCCGAGTTAGGCGTATGTCCTATGGCGTAAAATAAGCCATCCAACTTCACTTCCTCGGTAGCGCCTGTCTCTGTATTGAGCAAGACCACACCATTCAATCCCTTTTCGTCACCCAATAGAGTCTTACTCGATTAAGGGAATTTGCTTTGAATCATGTGCTTTTCCTGTGCTCTTTTCAACATAATGGGCGAGGCTTTAAAAACATCCCGACGATGCACGAGAATGACTTCGCTACATAGCTTTGAAAGATAGCCAGCCTCTTCCATCGCTGAATCGCCTCCCCCTACAACCAAGACTTTCTTCCCTCGATAGAAAAAACCATCGCACGTAGCGCACGTGGATACACCGCGACCCATAAGCTCTGCTTCGCGATCTAACTTGAGAGTCTTGGCAGTAGCACCAGTGGAAATGATAACGGCTTTGGCGTGAATCTCTTCGCTCTCGGTCCAGAGCTTCTTCACCTTCCCAGAGAAGTCTACTTTTGTAATGGTATCGTAAACGATAGAAGTCCCAAAGCGCTCAGCCTGCGCTGTCATATCCTGCATGAGCTTTGGACCCATGATCCCATGTTCGAAACCAGGAAAATTTTCGATTTCGGTCGTTGTAGTCAACTGCCCGCCGTGAAGAAGACCAGCAAATACTGTAGGCTTAAGATTGGCACGACCCGTATAAATTGCTGCCGTCAATCCCGCAGGACCAGTCCCGACGATCACAACGTCATGTAGAACTTGCGTCATAGTGTAGGTTCCTTTCCCATGGGGCATCCCTCCCCGAATAAACAAACGAAAGTAACAGCCCGAAGGCTGGATGTCACGCGTCTCTCAATGACTCTCGTCCTGATGAACAAGAGCCTGGCTCAGCAGCGGCAAACTGATGTCGTAGCGATAGCTCGTCCCCGAATGATTGTCATCAAACTCGAAGTACTGATGCGGGACTTGCAAGGCTTGGAGCTTTTGTGTCAGCTGTCGCGCCCCAAAATGAAGGTGATACTGATCCCTATTGCCACAGTCGAGATACAGGTAGCGAAGCTGCCGAAGAGCTTCGGCTCTTCCCTCCGCCAATTCCACGGGATCATGGGTTAGCCATCGGCTCCACACCTCCTCCAAAATCCTGCCGTTAAGAGGATCGATGGGAAGCTTGAACCCATGTACTTCGTCCCTGTCAGGACTGTAAGTTGCCGCCATTCCTAAAAGCATCATCGTGTGGACATCTTTGCCCGAGAGCTTTGGGAGCTTTTCAATGGCCTTGAGATAAGCAGAGACCTGCCCGCTGTATCGTGCCAATGCATAACAAAACTCGACAAGATCACGCCTATAAAGCAGCTCAAAACCCATATCTCCCGAATGACAGGCTACTGCAGCAAAACTACCGGGATAATCCATCGCTAAGCGGATTGCTCCAAACCCACCGGACGAACGCCCAAATACAGCACGCGCGCTAGGCCCGGGAATAACAGGATAGTGGGCTTCCACGAAGGGAATAAGCTCTTGAATAATGTGATCCCCGTGAGGTCCAAGAAAGTCGGAGTTGATATACTGACTTCCCCCAAATTTAGTAAAAAGATCAGGACAAACCACAACACAGGGCTTCAATGCCCCCGACTGCATAAGTCTCGCAAGACGCGCGGGAAGCTCCTCTCGAAACGCCTCCCAACCCATCTGTTGGCGCCCGGCACTCGTCCAGGGTGCCAAACAATAAAACACGGGAAACCTACGATTTGCATCCTGGGCTTCAGGAGGCAAAAAAACTGAGAGTGGGCGACGGTGGTCCTCACCTGCCCGGTTGTCCTTGAGCAAGGAACTTTCAACCCAATCCGTTACGACGCGGTATGACGCATGGGGAGCTGGAATTCTGGTTAGCAATGCAAATTCCTCCTTGTTTGGATATCATAAGCATTCAATTCGCTACTAATGAGGTCGCGACCATGGATTTTGCCTTTGCCGCTAACGTTCTTAACATGATGATCGCGCTGATCATATCCCTTACCTTTCACGAGGCCGCTCATGCTTTTATGGCCAAATTGCAGGGGGACCGTACAGCCCAGTACGACGGCAGACTGACCCTAAACCCCGTACCCCATATCGACCCGATTGGAACACTGTTTTTTCCGATGTTAGGGGCCTTGGCAGGCGGTTTCATCTTCGGCTGGGCCAAACCAGTGCCTGTGGATCCAAGAAATTTCAAAAGCTATAAACGAAGCACTATACTTGTGGCGTTAGCTGGCCCTGCTATGAACCTTATCCTAAGTTTTTTGAGCATCGCTGCGTACTACGCGATCGGCCCGGTGTCAGAGGGCAGTGTATGGGTGGCCTTTAGTCGACTTGCTCAGGTGTCGATCGGAATCAATGCCATATTGGCAATCTTCAACCTCTTGCCCGTCTATCCCCTCGATGGCGGAACTGTCATCTACGAACTTCTCCCTCACGATTTGAAGCGCACCTACGAGGATTACGTTATCCCATATGGTTCTTTTGCCCTCCTTGCTCTCATGTTGGTTGGTGGCTTGTCCTGGCTTGGATCCATCGCGGGTATTTGGATTGCCATCTCTGACCAGATTGTGAGAAGTTTCCTGATGTCTTAGAAACACGAGGCTTTTCACCGAAAGTCTTCGCTTGGGAGCACACATTTATATGCATATTTGGGTCGACTCAGATGCTTGCCCGCGCATCATCAAAGAAGTCATACAGCGCGCAGCTCAGCGGCTCAGCATTCCCACAACTTTTGTTGCCAATCAGGTCCAACAGCTCCCCAAACTTCCGATCTTTCGTTTCATTCAGGTAGACAAAGGTCAGGATGTCGCTGACATGTATATCTTGAAAGAAGCTAAGCAGGGTGATCTTGTTATCACGCAGGATATTCCTTTGGCAGCGGAGTTGGTGGCCGCTGGAATCCATGCCATCAACCCTAGAGGTGAGCTCTATACACCCGAAAATATTCGAGAGAGACTCAACCTCCGAGATTTCATGGATCAAATGCGTGGCGCAGGACTTGCTTCAGGTGGCCCTCCACCCCTAAACGAAAAAGATAAACAACTTTTTGCCAACAGTCTCGACCGCCTTCTGACTAAACTCACCCGTGATGCGGCACGAAAGCAAGCAGAGGCTCCTAAAGAGCCTTAAGGAGACACAACTATGAAAATCTTAGGTATCAACCACATTGGGATCGCCGCCAAAGACCCCGCTAAGGCTGAAAAGTTTTTTAAAGAAATCCTAGGCCTACCCTTCATCGGTAGCGAACTCGTTCGAGAGCAAAAAACGAATACGATTATGTTCGAGGCAGCAGCAAGCTCGAACCTTCTCTCAAGTCGCCTAGAAATTTTGCAAAATCAGGATGGTGAAGAGGGACCCATCAAAAAATTCATCGACACGAAAGGGGGCGGTATTCACCACCTCGCCCTCCACGTTGACAATTTGGAAGCAGCTCTCGCTGAGCTCAAGGCCAAAGACATCGAATTAATAGATCAAACTCCACGCAAGGGTGCTCATCATACGAGCATAGCCTTTATTCATCCGCGCGCGACGGGAGGTATTCTGATTGAGCTCGTCCAAGCCTAAACCTCCACTGCCCAAGCTCGATATCTGGGGCTACTTAGCCCTAGCTTATCCCTTGGGTTTAGCTCCAAAAGCACCAGGCACTGCGGGAAGTCTGGCTGGTCTGCCGCTTGGTTATCTGATCTATCATCTCCCTCAATGGCTCTCGATTTCTACAAGCTCTGTCCGAATTGCATTGATTACGTCCTGTTTGACCCTCGCAACTTTATTTTCTTGGTTTGTTATCAAAAAAACCGAGGCAGCCTGGAATACTCACGATGACGGTCGGATTGTTATCGATGAAGTCATTGGCCAAGCCATACCTATAGCATTTTTAGGGGATAGCATCGTCATTCTCACCCTGAGCTTTCTCTTGTTTCGACTGTTTGATATCCTCAAGCCTGGACCAATTGGATGGGCAGATCGCTCCTTACCAGGAGCTTGGGGAACCTTGCTAGACGATGTACTCGCAGGGATCGCAGCACTCCTATGCCTCATCTTGCTTTTTACTTTTAAAAATTTGGGCTGAGCTTTTCGGCCCCATTGAAATAAACTGCGATGAGGTCGAAAATGCTAAACCGTACACTCCTGCATGGTCTTGTGATGCTCAGCCTCTACTCTCCTCGGGTCAAAGCCGACGACCTGATGCCACCAGATAAAGGCAATGAGTCGATAGTGGTTCAGCGATTGAGTGATGGTAAAATAATCTATCAAAGTAACGGACAAAAAGCTCTCATTCCAGCCTCTATCACCAAAGTCATCACCAGTGCGGCTCTCCTCCATTACTTTTCCCCTGCCCATACCTTTAAAACTCGCTTTTATCACGGCGGTGTTCGACAGGGAGATACAATTGAGGGTTCGCTCTATATCAAAGGAGATGGAGACCCCTTCGTCGTCAATGAAAAACTGTGGCAGCTTGCAGCAGACCTGAAACATATGGGTATACGCTCTATCACGGGAGATCTTCTCATCGACAATTCTCTTTTTGACGATGAAGAGCGAGATCGCTCTCGAAGCGATGGTGCCGCTGCTTCCGAACATGCCTACGACGCGCCTGTCAGTGCATTTGGAGTGAATTTCAACACCCTGCCTGTTGTGATCGCACCTGGAAAACAGCCCGGAGGGGCAGCTCGCGTGAGCATCGACCCTTATCCCCTCAATCGCCCGACCATTTTAAATAAAGCCATAACGAGCTCAGGGAACGGCAGCCAAGTCCAAGCTGTACGCGTAGGCCAAGGAGAGCGTTCCTCCCTCAGCGTTACTGGCCAGATTTCAGCATCAGGTCCTATGGTCAAAGTTTACCGAGCCATGGGAGACCCTGTGCTCGAAAGTGCAGAAACGGTTCGTGCTTTTCTGTTAGAAGCCGGCATAACGATTAAGGGCAAAAATGGAGAAGCTCGTGTCCCGTCTTCTGCTAAGCTTCTCTATACCCTCGAAAGTTTTGACCTTGGATATATGGTTCGTGGTCTAAATCACTTCTCAAACAACTATATTGCAGACGTACTCGTGAAGAGACTCGGAGCTGCATTTCCAAAATCCGGTAGTCCCGATGGCCCTGGCACAGGAACTCTACAAAACGGAGTTGCGGCAATCGCACGCTTCCTCAAAGAGGAAGTTGGTCTCGACGAAACTTTTGAAATATACAATGGCTCGGGTCTGGACAGCCGCAATCGCTTCAGCGCATCACAGTTCGTAAAGCTCTTGAGCTACATGCAGAACCGAATGGAAGTTTATCCTGAGTTCCT
>JACCDP011103562.1_pt1 | contig 16544 bp, 15 predicted proteins | sample 7445841 | NCBI WGS metagenome assembly JACCDP01 (sample SAMN15323441, study PRJNA562643) | freshwater metagenome | isolation source: river surface water | place: USA:Blue River Watershed | collected 2017-08-17 | reverse complement strand
TTACGGAGATGGCTACACTGTGCCGTCTTTTTGCGTCGATTTCCAGGGACGCGTGACATCTGTTACCAACATCCCGATTGCTGCCAATACGCCAGACCTCCAGCAGGTTACGACGCAAGGTGCAGTCACCACTGACACTATTGACGTAGGTGGGTTGATTGCTGCTAGTTTGACTTACCCTAGTACCGACGGTGTCGCAAATCAAGTTTTGTCGACCGACGGCGGTGGCAACCTGGGGTGGCTAAGCACAGCCGTCCTCGTGGCACCACCTGCCACATCACTTGATCCTGGCAACGACAACGAAATTTCGTTTGATGCCGCAGGAAATTTTTACTTCTTTAAGGGCGGACAATGGTGGAAAGTGGTCGGGGCCTCCTTCTGATTAGAAGTCGAGCGAAACGACCTCTGGGTCATCCGACTTGAAAGTTCCGTACAATGCAGGGGGGGTCTGGTAACCAGATGCCCCCTTCGCCCTATTTGCACTTGCGCAAACCAAGGCAAACCTTGCGTTGGCAAGGTGAAATGCAGTCCACTCCGCCCAAAGTTTTTGATCCTTGAAAACTTTTGCTGTGGGTGGCCCCTTCAGGACGATCTCTGTGTAAGTCAAACCTTTCGATTCGATAAACCGGTCGGCAATTTCCGAAAAGCTTACGCCAACATGATCAACGTCTGAGCGCATGCCGGGTCGGATCATTTTTCCAGTTTCTGGGCAAGCATAAGGCAATTCAACAGTATCGCGATATGCTTTTAGTTGCATAGAGACAGCATTGCGCATTGACGCTTTGACCGCATTAAAATGCTTTTCTTCAGGGGTTGCACTGGTGGCAATACGCTTAGTCGGATACAGCGAATCAATAAGCTTTTGCTTGGGGACAGGTTGCTTAGTTGTGCCGCGCTCAAGACTCAGCATCTTGATTTTGCGTCCACCCGCAATCTCAATATTTCTTAAATGAACCTTAACCTCAGGATCATTGGCCATCTTCGACCACTGATCTGTCAGCCTGCAAGAACGCAACACGAAATCAGCAGCTTCGCCAATAATTTTGCTATTCGCCCTATGATTAGAAATTATTCGTCCCAGCTTCTCCGAATACTGCCCTTTATTAAGGTTAAAAGTGTCTTTTCCTAGCATTTGTTTGGCTATGGCTATAAGAATTTACCCGCGCTTCCTGGCCGCTATGGTAAATCGCCTAGCTTCCCCTGCCATGTGAGGGACACTGTCATTAGACGACGCGAGGATCTGCGTCTGTTAGAGGGCACGCTCGTTAAGGTGTCAGGCCGTGTCAAAGAGTTTCGCCGCCATGAAAAGCGGCGGGATTTAGACACAGTGCTTTTAACGAATTTAATTATTACACCATCACCTGACGGCGAATCGATTGCAGTTAGCCATCTTTGGTTTCTTAAAAGGGAATTTAAAAAGATTGGGCGCGTGCCGGAACAAGGCCAACGAATTTATTTCCTTGGTACTGTTTATTCCTACAAACGCCTCGGTGGTAAAAGCATCGACAGAAATTTATTTAACTCAGTTGACTACGGTGTAAAACCGTTGCAATATGCAAATCAAGATTGACAACCATTTTACGAATGCCGGTCAGGAGTATTTCCGGTTTGAACTCTGGGATGGCCCAGACGGAATAGAGCATGTTCAAGGATTTGCTATCGATCTAATCGAAACTTTTAGCAAAATTCTTGAGTGGCGAGAGCGCATTGGCGCCGACTATGTGGCCGATGTAATGGCTGACATGGACACATTGGAAAACTTTTTAGAAAACGATGAAACCAACTGACGACCAGCTTAAAGAATATAAAATCAAAGCCAGCGAGTGGGCGCATGAGCGCCTCAATGACATGGCCACGGTTGTTTTGGACACAGAAACCACAGGTCTCCTAAGCAAAGACCCAGACACCGAAATTGTGCAGCTGGCCATTACGGACATCAAAGGCAAGCCCTTGTTCAGCATGTTGCTTAAACCTAATAAGCCAATGTCAGACGAAGTCATTGGCATTCATGGCATTGCCAACGAGCAAGTGCAGAGCCAGCCGATGTTCCACCAAGTGGCAAAAATGATTGCATTTGTCCTTGAAGGCAAGCACATTGTTTGCTGGAACTCGGATTTTGACGTGAAGCTTCTTTGGCACATGTTTAAAAAATACGACCAAAAAATGCCTAAGATTGCCGGGGCATCGTGCGCCATGGATAAATACAGCGAGTGGTGCGGTGAGTGGTCGGTGAAAAAAGATGGGTTCAAATGGCAACGCCTCCCGGCTCTCTCCGGCATGGTCGCTCACGACGCCTACGCAGACTGCCTCTCCACGATCAAAGCCATGGAGCTCATGGCAGGCAAGCATGATCCTGCAGCGGTGACCGCAGAGGAAATTTCGTTGGATTTTTGATGAATCTCAGCAATCATCCGTTTGTCTGGGAGCGAGAAAACTCGATTTCAGCCGAGCTTTGTAGCACACTGATTCAGAAATTCGAAGAGCATCCGGCAAAAGAGCCAGGCCGCACTTTACATGGTCTGGATTTGACTCGGAAGCAATCGACCGATTTATTTATCTCACAGTTGCAAGAATTTGCAGAGGAAGATCGTGTTCTTGCGAGCGTACTCACGTCACATGTGCGTGAATACATCAATCAGCTTGAGCATGTGCCATGGAGAGGAAATTTTGAAGATTCTGGGTACAAAATTCAACGCACCGAACCTGGGCAATTTTTTGACTGGCATTCTGACTTTTATATTCAACCTGGTTGTAAATGGGTACGAACCGTAACGTTCATCTGGTATTTAAATGATATTGCTAAAGGGGGAGAAACCGAATTCTTCTATGGGCATAAAGTCATGCCTAAGCAAGGCAAACTTTTACTGTTTCCGGCGGATTTTTCCTTTTACCATCGGGGCAATCCGCCCGTTTTTGAAACAAAATACATTTGTACTGGTTGGTTGCACGTCCCGTGTTGAGGGTTTACGGATACCCGGTGTTGCCTACCTTAAAACTGAGTCTATCCGACCAAATGAGAATCACATCGCCCTGGTTCATTGAAGGTTCCAGCAGAGCACGCTTGATTTGGGTGACACCCAATGCCGAAGAAATTATTGCTCACGTGGCTAGGGTGTCCAACCCGAAAAATCAAGACAATGAAAAATACGAAGGTTTGCTCCGATATTGCATCAAGCATAACCATGTTTCAATTTTTGAAACAGCTTACATGTGTGTCGAAGTAATTACGCCTCTGGCTATTGCTACGCAGTTGCTTCGGCACCGTAGCTTCACATTTCAGCAATTGTCATTGCGTTATGCAACCAATGAAGAGTTGAAAGAAATGCTTGGTGAATACGGGGCTTTGTACTATTTGCCTGAAGAGGCACGCACACAAGATCCCAAAAATCGTCAAAATAGCATCTTTTCTGAGGATGCTGAGTTAACAGATGCAATGATGAACACAATGCTATCTGTTTATAACATTGCTGATTTAGCCTACAATGATCTCCTTGAACGTGGCATCGCGAAGGAAGTCGCGAGATTTGTTATTCCGCAAGGTGCTTTCACTCGGCTTTATGTTAATGGCAGTTGTCGGTCTTGGATGCATTATCTCAATGTCCGTGATGAAGAGGGCGTCGTTCAATGGGAGCACGTCGAACTTGCCCGAGCAATCAAAACAATCTTTGCTATCCAATTTCCAACGGTGAATGCTGCATATTTTAACCAAGTGCAAACCCCCGTGGAAACAGAATTGGCAGAGGCTAAAGCTGAAATAGAAGTTCTCAAGGCAACAATTAGAGGAAAGCTATGAAACGCCTTCCGGTATTTACCGACTGGTTGTACGAATTCTACGCACCATACGAAATTTTAAAGCTAGCTACAGATATTGCCAAAGAAGCAACATATTACGAAGCTCCAAAGAACCATACGTCTTACCCGGAGCAATTCTTTGGTGACAATTTTGATCCAGTCCGTGAATGGCTCGATTCCTGCCTCCACATGGTCAAGCTAGATCTTAGGCTTGAGTGCGAATTTCTCAAATCCAGTGTGTGTTGGACAACACTTACAAACAAAGGCGAGTGGCATCACGCCCATAAACATGGAGTTTCCTTTGCAAGCGGAATCCTATACTTGAGTGAGTCTAACTCGCAAACCTGGTTCAGTCGTGAGAGTGTCTGGAATCCGGAATTAACCACAATTAATGTGCACGACTCCGGAACATCCACACTTTTCCACAAGCAACCAACTACCCGAGGAAAGCTTATAATTTTTCCATCAAGGTTGCTACATAGTGTAACTGAGCACGATTTAGAAGAACCTAGGTACAGTCTATCGTTTAATAGCTTTCCTTGCGGTCAGTTAGGAAGCCATTCAGAAAACCATTCCCGTCGTTTAGTTAATTTAACGGTTAACCAAAAACAATGAACAAGCAAATGATCACCGCTCACTGGCGCATCTTGGAAGATTTCCCAAGCCATGACGGTGAATATGTTGTAGTCTTCCAAAAAGACAACGGCGACTACGGTTGGCCCGAAATCTGGGAGTTTAGGGCTAGAGATGGTTGGGAACCCATTTTCGGCCAAGACCATGTAAGCCAGCCCTCGTACTGGGTTGATCTCCCGATGCCAAAATGACTAAATTTGAAGACACGTTTAAAATCATAACAAGCCCGAGCCCAGCGGTCGTTGTAGATTTTCATGTATATCTACATGACGTAAAAAATTGGTTTGAAGGCAAAATTGAAGGGTCTTTCAAGCCGGAAGTCGAAGATCGCTTAATCAAGGGTTGCTGGGCTTTAAAAATTCAACGCGGTCCCGACATGTTGGACCGTTTTTCTCATCGAGTCATTATTGTCGCAGATTCCAGATTTTCTGACACAGGGAATTATTGGCGCGACAAATACATGAGAGAATCCCCCATCGTTCAAAAAGCTTGGGATAACTATGCTGAGGTCCAAGGTAAAGAACTTACTGAAATCCCTACCCATTATAAAGGAACGAGAAAAGAAAAAGATGCCACCTTTTGGCGAATATTTAATATCGGATGGGAATACGTCAACCAGTATTACCAGGTATTTAGCCACGAGGGGTTTGAGGCTGATGACACGGTCGGGGCGATTTATAGAATCTCTCGGGACTCGATTGGAGGAAAAATTGCACACAAACGGCAAATCTTCTTATCGTCGGTAGACAGAGACTGGACCCAATGTGTAGATGATGAGCACAAAATCTACTTTGCTAATACCCGGAAACCCTTCCCTAATGAAAAAATTCAGGCGCGGCTAGTAGACAACGCAGGTGTCATTGAGCATACAGCCCACCGAATGGGCTATGAATTGGATCATCCCAAAAACTTGGCAGATTGGAAGGTTGTCCACGGGGACAGCGGTGACAATCTTCCGCCCGGAAGCCCTCGTTGTTTGTTTGACTTGACAGAACCCAACCCCGTGTATAACATCGACAAGGAAGCTCCCTGGTATGACGATCTGGTCCAACAATTAAATAACCCTGAGCCTAACGATCGACCGGACCATTTCGAGTCAGCTTATAGGGCATTTGTTAATATATGCCTTGAGCCACCGGTGTCTAAGAGCAAGGTATAAGTAAAGTGGGTTGGTGATTTCCTCGCGAGGGTTCTCACCTTCCCAAACCCTCGCAAAAATAATTATGCAGCCGCGTATCTATACGTATAAAATTACGTTTGAAGAGATCCCTCATTGGTATTGGGGAGTCCATAAGGAAAAACAGTACGGGGAAACATACTGGGGGTCCCCAAAGACACACAAGTGGATGTGGGAGTTTTATACACCAATGATAGAAATGTTGGAGTTCTTTCCGTATTCGGACGAAGGGTGGAAAGAAGCAAATTCAGTGGAAGATCGCATTATCAGACTTGACTTAAATAACCCCCTATGTTTGAATGAGGGTTGTGGATCCTTTGTGTCTTCGATTGCAGCTAAACGAGGCGCTATTCTTACCCTATCTAAAATCCATAGAGAGAAAACATTAGACGGAAAAAGTATGCTAGGGGTGAAGAACGCCAAAAGAATGAATGAAAAAGTCCACCAAGAGAAAGACGAGAATGGAAAGAGTAAACACGCAGTAAAAGCAGGGAAAAAAGCTAATGAGATAAAAAATGAGGACGGAAAGAGTAAATCTGCTGTGGACAGGGGAAGAAAGGGGGGATTGAAAAGCGCTGCAATAATAAACAGTCAAGTCTGGGAATCTTTAATGGACGGTTTTCGTTCTAATGCCGGATGCGTTGCTCGGCATAACATAGCAAATGGTTGGGATTCAAAGGCCCGGGTAAAAGTAATTTAGATAAAATCAGCAATGTGGACGACAAAGCATTTCAAGCTAAATATTTGTCCGCAGCTCGTCTTCTTTGGGAGGCAGCTGAGGGTTGTTTTGAAGATATTCCAAGTGATTACGCTAGGCACCTTTCTCATACTTTTATCAATGGGGATGTTTCTCTGGGTAGCTTACTCCCTGTAGTGACAAATTACTCAGAGATGGAATTTGAAGACATTGAAGAGGCAATAGAATTATTAGGAAGAATCAGTCCGAACGATTGGCCAAATATTGAGGATGTTCAAGAAGTAGACGCAAAAAAACTTCTTGGCATTGACGATACTGATGAGGAAAATGAGTTTGACTTTGTTGAGGACAACCTTGGCACCGCAGAACGTGTAGAAAAAGTTATTGCAAAGGTTATTGAATCTATTCTGGGTGAGCCCGTGGAGAAAATTCGCGGCAAAGGCGGATCTTTCCCTTCTGCAGCCAATGGCTTTTTGCAAGAGTCTGACGGGACTTTCTCAGGGTCTTTTATGCACGGCAACCACAAATTTAATTTTGAAATTGCTCCGACTGAGTCAGGCTGGTTGTGTACTTACCGTCTTTCAGAGCAGACGCTAGATGGCTTACCGCCATTACCAGAAGAGCACAAAAAAGAGGACGACCCAACAAAGAAAAAATATAATCGCTCAATTCGCACACGGGGGTGGAAGTAATGGCATTCGAAGGTGGAAGAGTTCCCTTGTTGGCAATCAATCCGAGTTTTGTCAACTTCACAAGCAGCCCTTTGACAAGTACCTACGACCCCCAGGTATACAAAGGCGTCGGTCAATCGTTTATTGGCACCCCTGGCCAAGCATTAACAGGTGGCTTGGCATCCACAGCTATCAACATAGGCTTAAATTCACTTTTAGGCGATCAAGTCACAAGTTTTTCTGGTATTCCTTTAACAACTGGCAATAACGTAACGGCAACGGCAATAGCACCATTTGTGTCAAACAACTTGGCAAATGGTATGAATCAGAATATATTAAGTACCTTGACCTCCGCCGGTGCATTTGGCCCCGCCTTTTCTCAAGGATTGGCCACTGGCGCAAATCTCGTGTCAGGCGGCCTAGGCGGCGCTCTTGGTACTACAGCTGGACTTGCAGCTGGAACAATTTGGGGTCTTTTGGCTTTTCCTGGAGGTGGCAATGAGCCACCGTCGCAATACAACGATGGCATTCCATATACGCTGACGACAGGGGGATCAGATGTTCGATTTTCAATCCAACCTGCTAACCAAGGCCCGCAATTATTCGGTCAAGACGTTAGCCTAAACGATCCTAAGGCCCCAACTAAAATGGCCTTTACGCAATTTGCTGGCACGGTGCCAAATTACGCAGGGTTATCTAACGATGCCTTAAACTACGAAAAACTGTCAGATATTGGGCTTACGAGTATTGGCACAGCAAGCGATTACGAAAAATACTGGAAACCGGAGAGTGCTATCCAGTTTCAGAACGCGGTGTTTGGAGTTGATACTTACAACAATATCCTAGATGCTGCTAGCGGCGGCTGGACATTTATTACAGCACCCGAAGAAATCACTTGGACCACATCCAATGAAGTGTCGCGTGTGGACATGTTTGGGACTAATGGGCCTCCAATTGTGTCCGGCACTCGCGGCATGCGCGACTTGACCCTTGGCAACGCCCTGGTCGAAGGCTTCATCCGCAACGTCAACGTTGAAGCCAAAGTTCTTGCTTTGGAAAATCTTTTGAATTATTCGCTAAATACTGATGCAGGTTTTGTTGATGTACCTGTTTATCAAATTTGGGCAAATAACAAAATGTATGGCGGTAATGGCTACTACGTCATTAAAGAGGTTCGAATCAAAGAAACCATGAGGGATCTGCGGGGCAAATCCACAAGGGCGTATGTCGATGTGTCATTTATGGAAGTCCCTGAGTACCAGGTTTCCGATGGTCGAGATCAAGCATCATATGCATCTTCGGCGGCTGGCGGCCAACAACGTGTAGCCCTCCAAGCCAATCAGAGAATTTCAGCAACTAATTGGTCTGGAATTGCAGCTGCCAATCCGCAGTTTGCTAAGCCAAGCTTTTCTGCAGGAAGTAATGCTTCCTTAAGAGCTTTCACATCTAAAAATTTTCTAAAGTAACGGGTAAAACCTACAAAATAGGTCGATTCCTACATGGCAGCGCAGAATAGAGAATTTATTTTAGTCGGAAAGTTTCAAGATGGTATTACACCATCTCTGAAAAAGATAAATGCTCAGCTCGCTGCAACGACCAAATCTTTTCAAAAGATGCAGAGGATTCTGCGTCCGATTGCCAGGGATATGGCAATCATGGCAGATGCATCTAGGAGATTAAACGATAGTTTTAAAGATCAGAAATTTGGAGTTGATACAAGTGTTCGTGCGCTAAAGGAATATCGCAGAGAAATGGGCAAGGCTATAGCCGCCCAGAAGAAATATAAACCTGCAAAATTCGGTGACACGTTTGCTGGTTTTGAGGAATCAGTCAGTGGTAGGGGACGGACAAGGTCGACACCGGGTGGTCGTCCTCCGCAACGAGGTGGATTTTACAACGATCTGAGTGATGGCTTTACCATTGAAAAAGGTGTCATTGCGGGCATTGTTGTCGAAGGGGTAACACGCGTCTTTGACATGATTGCCAATGCCACTGGCGGCGCAATCAACTACTTAAAGGGTGCCGTACAGGAACGAGTCCAAGATGAGATGTCCGACATTAAGTCGGCTGGTGGCATTTTTTCGATCGGCAAAGATAAAAAGGTAGCGTGGGCGGATACTTTTGATGAAGGCATGGCCCTGCAGAAAAAACTCAATGCAGAAATGGCAAACTTGGCTGCGGCATTGCCAGGCACGACAAATGACTATGTTCGCAACATGAAGCAGGTCACGGACACAGCGATGAAAGCTGTGACCATGGACACCAAGGGCATGATTACCGAACTGAATGCCATGAAGGATCTTGGCATTGCGAACGTAAAAACACAGCAAGAGGCTTTCGTCCAGACTACTAAACAACTTGCTAAGTTTTCTACACTGGCTGAGCAGGGGTCAGGGGGTGGAACACCTTTCACAATGCTAATGGAGCAAATTATTAGCTCCGAAAATGTCAATATTGAGGGCATGAAGCGCAGGTACGTGCAGTTGCGTGATCCTTTGATTTCGGGCGCATTAAAGGATTTTGAAAAGGAAATGAATGCTGCTAAAGCCGGTTCCCCGAAGCGTATTGCGGCAATGTTTAAGGCTTTAAACAAGGCCTTCCCCCCTGAAGTTATTGCTGCGATGGAGAAATCCGCAGACGGTATTTATCAGGCGATGAAGTCATATATCTTCGATCCGGACATTGGTTGGTTCGGACTGGGTCGCATCATTAAGATGGATTTCAGTGCCTTTAAAGGCAACAAAATGGGCAAGCTTGAAGAAAATATGAGCTTGTTCGAGTTGTTTGTCAAGATGTTCGGGGCGTTTGGCCAAGTTTTAGGCCCAATTCTTGCCGAATTGCCAAAGATCTTAGAAGTCTTTGATCCCCTCATTCAACCAATGAAGGAGTTTTACGTTAATGCTGAAAATACTGTATCCAATTTAAACGCAGCGAAAAAAGAGTTTACAAAATTAAAAGTTTCTTTCCCGATGTTTCGGGCATCGTTAAAAGCAATTGGGCAACTTGCCAAGTCGTTTGGTGCAAATGAAAGCGAAGTTGCAAAGCTGAACAAAATGCTTTACGACCCTAAGATGAATTTGGGTGAAGCATTGCAACAAGCTATGAAGACCCTGTTCAGCTCCGAAGCTATGGAGCGATTTGGTAAGGCAATTGGCGAAGCCTTAGGTGGCTTCTTGTCGATGCTTGCCGGATTAGCTGAAAAAGGCAAAGGCGTTGTTAATGAAAGCGGCTTAATGAGAGGGGTGGCCGAGGGTTGGCGAAAATCTAAGGGCAGCGAAGCCATCGCAAAAATTATTCGCAATATTATAGAGTTTATTGCAAAAGCGATTGTAGGCATTACCTGGGAGGCAATTAAAACCGATCCAATAGGTATAGGTCTCTTAGCAACTATTTTTGTTCAGCCAATTCGCAACGCAGTTATTAATTTCCTAAAAGCCGCTGCCGGTATGGCAGAAAGCAATCTTGATGGGGCTGCTGGTGGCATGCGCGGAAGCCGAGGCAACAGAGCACTAAATCTGTTTCGAAACCGTCGGATGGAAGCCCGTCGCCGGTTGGCAGCAAGGCAAATGCGGGGAGTTGCTGGTTTTGCCGGCGAATTGGGCGGTTTGGGGTACAACCTGGCTGGTCGTCCTGGCAGCCGCATGTTTGGTGCGGCTCGCGGTGCCATGCGAACAATTGGCAGAGCGGTTCCCGGCGGAGCGATTGCTGGAGGCGTTCTTGATGTGGCCTTAGCTAAAGCCAATGGCGACAGTTGGGGTAAAGCCGCTGCCAGCGGAATTGGAACAGTGATCGGCGGTGTTCTTGGCTCTGCATTTGGACCTGTCGGAACCATGATCGGAATGACTGCCGGATCCATGATTGCGGATCAAGCATACGCAGCTTTCCAGTTGCCATCACAAGCTCAAGTGCGTGCGGCTGACGTCCAAGAAACTGCATCGCAGTTGCAATTACAAGCGGCAAAATTGCAAAAAGGTGGTCTTGATCCAGAAAAAACAAATTATGTTTTTGGCACAGTTGAGCAATTTGCAAAACGACTAGAAGTTCTAGGGATTAGGGATACGCTACAAAGCCAAAATCTGATTAATCTCTACAAAGAACGGGAGCAAGCATCGACAGCTGCTGCAAATGCCGCACAAGTCTTAAACGATAAAATTACGGCTTTACGTGCTATTAAGACACCGGAAAATGTTATACTTCAACTTGTTAAACCTTTACAGGATCAGTTTAATCGTGCCACAAAAAATCTTGGTGATGCACAAAAGAAATTTAACGATGCGATGGCCGCCACTCCGGCAAAAGTCCAAAGTTCTATTTTAAATAGTTTCCAAAATCTTACATTTAAAAATGTTGAGACAATTTTAGGCAACAAAATAGCGGGGTTGAATTTTAGCGCTATTAAAACTCCAGCTCAATTGATCGAAGATTACACTAAGCCAAAATTAAACGGTCCGAATCTTCAATTTAAACCTCGCAGCGAATTTGACTACTTTGGTCAACTACGCAGACCTGGTCAAAAGGCTCGCATTCGTTACGCAGGTGGACTTGGTGACGCGATCGCCAGTGAAATGAGGATGAAACCGCCCGGTAGCGATTTGGTCATTGCCAACAGCAGCGAAACCGTCATTCCTGCGGCTGGTGGCTATGGCATGAGGGACTTTATGAGTACCCTTAACAACGGATTTGCAAGCTTGCGCTCTTCTGTAACAACTGTAGGCGCTGATTCAAAAGCTCGCGATGAAAAACAAGCTAAAGAAACGACATCTTTAAAAACAAGTGTCGATAATAAATTCAATAGCCTCAATCAAAAATTCCTAGAGCTTAAGAAAAAAGTCGAGTCAGTTGCTACCATGGGCGGCGGAGCCATGTTTGGTAGCGGTGGCCCAAGCAGCAACATTGTTGCAGTTGGAAAATCCCTGCTAGGCATGGGCTTGCAAGTTGGCATGAATCCCTTTTTCCAATATGGAAAAGGTTTCCTTCCCGGTGGTGGTGGCTATATTGGAAGGCACTCTCCTAATAGTTTGCATTATTCGGGACGGGCGTTAGATGTGTCTGGCCCACCTGGACTGTTAGACATGGCATATGCCCGGCTAAAATCAACCAATCCTCGCGAACTGCTGTGGCGCGTCCCTGGTCACTACGACCACCTTCATGTGGCCTATGCCCTTGGTGCCGGGATGCCGGCATTTTTCGGTAGCCAATCAGCAGCCGTGGCCTGGGAACGGAGCATGGTCCCCGGTTCAGTCAAAGTGGCATCTGTCACGGGCAACTCTGCCGAAGGATTTGGCAAAGGTGGCAACGTAACGGTTAATGCTCCGATCACCATTCATCAAATTCCAGGGCAAGATTCTGAAGAATTGGCGGCAATGGTTGCTATTAAACTTGGAGAGGCAATTAGTCAAGCGCGATCAGCTTCTGTCTTCGTATAAACCATGACTGGCACCCTAATTATCCCACGCTGTGAAATTAAGTGGGGCAAAATAAATCTCAGTTCTTACGATGGCAACGGGGATTTTCCGCAAAATGAACCACTGGCTTTTAATGCAGAGGTTCACCTAGAATCACAAAATACTGCGCCTACAGGGTCCTTTAGTTGGAACCCCGCTGGCAAAGCATTTAAAATTTACGAAAAACTCGTTACTGAGAACATTAAAGACATTATCACTACAAGATTTTTCTACGATGGTGGAAAAACTGTAACATTTTTGTGGGTGTGGTCAGGGCAATCTGTGTCATTTGGCAATGACATGTCAGTTAAGATTAGCTTGGCAACATCTTTGTCTGGTCTTGTAAATACAAACCAAAGAAACATTAACCAGGTATACGATAAGCCTTCTACAGGACTGCAAGCTGCGCAGTCGCTCCCAACGTTGTACGGAATTGATTCCAAACTAATTGCGTTTAATGGGGCCGCAGAAAAAGATATGCAAACTTATAAAATCAACAATCATTATGCAAAGGATTCAACTTTTGGCTCGGCTTTTAACAATATTGCGCAACAAAACGGAAATTTTGTAACACCGTCAAACATTGGCGAAGCAAAGATGGTGGTGTTTCCACCGTTCAGTTGGGATAAAGCGGCTGACGTTAAGGATGGTGCAAAAATTCCCCGTGGTCAAAACCCCGACCCAAAGGAACGGTATGGCTATTTGCTCGGGCCGAGTGTAATTAATTCTTTACAGCGAAGCGCTGAATTTCCTTCGCCACAGCAAACGCAAACCGCATCGCCAACAACACAAACAAAAGCGGCACAAAAACCAAATAAAACTAATACTGGCCCCAACAAAAGATCTGCAATTCCGGCACCACAACAAACTTCACAAGAGCAAGCTACAAAGAAAACGAAAGCGGCATTAGGAACAAGCGGCGCAGCCGCTAACCCGGGCATTAATAATGCGAACAACCCAGATGGCCCTAAGAAACAACAAATTTTGCAAAACGAAAATGTCGCAAAATTGCAATTTCAAACATACATGACACCGGTCATGGTAGGAATAAAACCTAACGACATTGTCTATGTGCCAAGCTTAACTGGGGAATACATCGAAGATTGGATTGTGCAGTCAGTAGACTACCAGCAATCTGACGGTGCTGTCCAAGTCAGTGTTAGCGCCACACGTGTTTTTGGAATCGGCAATCTGATGAATGCGGCGGCTGGCAAAAAGTTTGAGTCGCTGGCTAAAGATCTCAAGAGCTTAGAAGACTGGGACAAATACGCATGGTCATTGTCGAGGGGACAAGGTGCAGACACAACGACTAGTACTACTGTACTACCTGTGCCAAAGACGGCTGCGGAGCAATCGCGACTGGAATTCAGCACAACGCGTACAGCCAACATTGCCTGAGTTTACGATCGGGTCGTCGCGGGTATAATCTCCATGTCACTTGCCTGGGAACAGACCTGGGAGCAACAAGTGATTGACCTAAAGATTAAATTGACCCATGGCTGCTACAACTTTTAAGATTTCCCCTGCGCTTGATGATCGTAATCGTGCGCGACTGGAATCAAAACAATACACCCGGGCTTACACGGACATTCCGAACAAAGCTCTTCCCGAAACTTACAAAACAGGTCTGGCCGCGATTTACACGGCACTGACTGGCGAAACTTTTGAACCCGAAGGATCTACCTTCACCGTCCGCGCTGATGCCAACGGCGTTTTCAAACGACTTTATTCTCCTACAGTTTTCTCAACTGAAGAGAAAGGTTTGGTTATTCGATGGGGCGATCAAGACATTCCCCTGCAGGTGAGCCCAGGCAAAATTACTGTCGCTGGCTGCGCCAAAGGAACCAAATTTGCATTCAAAGAAGAGCAAATTGGTAAATATACTGAGGCCGTTCTTTCGGTTTCAATTGCTGCAGAGGGTACTCTGTATACTCTGCCGATTCCGATCCGTTCTGTTGATTGGGAAGACAAAGTCTCTGCCGATCTTCTTGATCTGCTGCTTGATGAGAATCCCGACGCCATTGCCGAAAAGGTGCAATTGGCAAGTGATCTAAGCAAGCGTGGCGAATCGACCAACACTGGCGAACGTCTCCAGGGACCCTTCGTCAAAGTGGCTCATTTGCCCATTGGCGATTATACCGTCACATCTTACCGAGTGAAAGAGGGTGGCCAATATGGCACCGATTATTTCCTTCAGGTTAAGATTGACGAGCCATTCTCAGCTCCGGTCCGCACTCAACAAGATGGTGAGTGGATGGATGTGGAAACTGAAATTTCTGATTGGGCCATTATTAAGCCTAACAATGCGTTGAAAAAGACTCTTGCTGCTGAGCCGGTGATTACCCGCGATCAACCTGCAACGCTTCGAGTTCTTGAATTAGGAGAGTATAACGGATTTCCAACTGCAAAAGTGGCACTAAAATGCCAAGCGTTTTCGGAAGACGTCAACTCATTCTCTCTCAACTTCTGATAAACAAATCTAGTCGGCACTTGGGCACCTTCGGGTGCCCTTTCCATTTGTTGCCAATATTACAAGGCATCAGTTTTTCTTATGGGGCATTAGCAAAATATAAGTTACTGCTAGTGGCCTGACCGAGCAAACCCCCCTACACTGTCTTTGAAACAACAACCAAAATCAACCATGAGCGATCCATTCAACGTGGCAATTGGTGAAACAAAACAAGAAAAAACCATTTTAAAAGAAGCCAGAGAAAAAGCAAGAGTATTCGCTTCAGAAAAACAAAAAGATGGTAAAAAGGAAAAAGCACCAGTTAAAGTAGGAGAATTATATACAGCTGGTATTCGTTTGCTAGAGAGTCGCGGATTCACAGTGAAATTAGACGAAGGTGGTAACCATCTTCGCCACCGGGTCATGAAGCCGATGTCACCTTGTCACGTAGACGGAATAGAATATCCAAACTCTTTTAAACCGTTGCAAGACATTTGCTCCGAACTGGATCTTGAAAACATAGAGGCAGCTTTCCATCCAGACTTATGTGATCCGGCAGTAAGGGATTTTTGGACGCCATTTTTTCGTCCAAAAGCTGGTGATTCAGATTTCCTGAGCTGGACGGAAAGATTGCTTGATATGGAGAGAATTAAACAAAATAAGAATATCCATGATGTTTTAGATTATGGGCACACTTTTGACCCCGTTGGTAAATTTGGGGGTGGTTTAGCATTTACGCCAAAAATTTGGGTTCCGGACGAGGATTGGTTTGATCCCGTCCTTAAGCAAGTCAAAATCTCAGACATTTTTACAATATTTCCTCACGCTGAGCAACAAATGCTCAGTTTGCTGATAGGGAGAATTGGCGTCGGCAGGACGAACCATTTGCCTCCTGGGCGTACGCAACCTGTGGATCACACTGCCCGGATGGCAGGGGTCATTGTGGGCAAAGATGCCGGCCTCGGTAAGTCAACCCTGTTTAATGGCATGTTGGCTGCGTTTCAAAAATGTGGTTTCATCACGCATACTTTCAAAAGCACAGAAGACCGGTTTGGATTAAAAGCTGCTGCACTAAGCGATATTGCTTATAAAGATGATACATCATTGCGTTCGCTCAAAAAGTTTCTCGTTGCGGAAGAAACAAAAATTTTGATTACCAATGGTTTGTTCCCTGTAGAAGAAAAATTTGAAAGGGCTGAGCAAATTTGGCCGAAAACAGTATTGCTTGTTAATTCAAACGATTGGAACTCAAAATTCGCATATGATCTGGATCCCGGCATTATTGACCGCATCAAAATCATTAGCACTTACCGAGAATACGAAGTTCTCAAGCTGCGAAGTCAATTGGAAGGAACGGTATCCGAGGGTTCACCAGATTTACGACCGCGTGCTCACATTCCTTACTTGGCGCAAAAACTTGGCGTGAGTCAAGATGCATTGTATTTGTGGTGTTTGCGCTTGGCAACCAACAAATTCTGGGAAATTATTAACGACACTTCCGATCCATCTGTAAATCGCTTGCAAGTGGAGGTCCGATATTGGACCACTCGGCAACGAATCCGGTTCAAAGCGGATGTTACGCAAGCTTTGATCAACGGGATGGCATTTGCCCACTCCATTCGAACTAATTCGGACGAGATATTTATGCCAGAAATGACCCCATATTCCCTGTATGATTATT
>JACCDP010264099.1_pt1 | contig 16552 bp, 12 predicted proteins | sample 7445841 | NCBI WGS metagenome assembly JACCDP01 (sample SAMN15323441, study PRJNA562643) | freshwater metagenome | isolation source: river surface water | place: USA:Blue River Watershed | collected 2017-08-17 | reverse complement strand
TGGTATTCAAAGACATTATAGGACAAGCATCTGTTAAAGCCCACCTCATAGATATGGTGGAGCATAATAGGCTAAGCCATGCCCTATTATTTCTTGGTAAAGAAGGATCTGGCGCACTTCCACTTGCTATTAACTTCGCACAATTTGTAGTAAGCCAACCAGCGGCTAGCGAGCCTGTAGCCGATTTGTTTGGCGGCTTCACACCGATGGAAGCAGGGCCTCCGTATAAGTCTCCAGCAGATTTAGCTGAAGACCCTTCTTATTTGAGAGCAGCAAAATTATTACACCCCGATTTACATTTTTCTTACCCAGTTATTTCAAAAAAGCCTGGTGAAAAACCAGTAAGTGCCGATTATATTTCTGATTGGAGAGATTTTTATTCTCAGTTTCCGTATGGTAATATTTATGACTGGTTACAATTTATTGGCGCCGAAAATAAACAAGGAAATATTACTGCCGAAGAGTGCAACGAAATCATCCATAAACTCAGTTTAAAAAGTTTTGAAAGTGCCTATAAAGTGCTTGTACTATGGATGCCCGAATACCTAGGCAAAGAGGGCAACAAATTACTCAAGCTTATAGAAGAGCCACCACCCAACACTTTATTTATTTTAGTAGCAGAAAGTGAAGAACAAATTTTACCAACCTTATTAAGTAGGTGTCAACTCATAAAAGTTCCGTTACTATCGAATGAAGAAGTAGAAGATGCTTTGTTCGAAAGGGCAAAAGCGAGTAAGGAAACAGCAAGCCAAATTGCAGGTATTGCAGAAGGCAATTACCGCGAAGCACTTCAACTCTTACAACACTCCGAAGAAGATTGGCATTCTTATTTAAGGGAATGGCTCAATGCGACCTTAAAAGGTGGGCCGGCTGCTCAAGTAAAATTTACCGAGGAAGCCGCTAAACTAGGTAGGGAAAAACAAAAACAGTTTTTACGCTACTTTAACCACCTGCTCCAAATGAGTATCCGTATTAAAGTGCTCGGTGCTGACCAGGTTAAAATGGGGGATCAAGAAAAAGACTTTGCCATCAGGCTCAATAAAATTGCTTCGGTGAGCCAGCAACAGGCCATTATTGAAGAATTAGATAAAGCCTCTTATTATATTGAGCGCAACGCCAACGGGAAAATGCTATTTCAGGCCCTTACCCTTAAACTCTACCACATCATTCAAAACAAAACCTTAATTTTGAATGATTAGCAAAGCATGAAGCGCTTTGCAAACCGATTGATAAAATATAAATCATTGTTTATCAATCACTTATTAACTAATAGTATAACTACATAATATGGGCTGTGGATCTTGTGGAACAGGTAAACCTAATGGCTGCCAAAGTAACGGCGGCTGTAGCACAGGTGGCTGTAACCGTTTAAACGTACACGATTGGCTATTAAACCTTCCTTTTAGTGACCCCGAAAGCAGCTGCAAAATTGTTGAAGTAAGCTTTAAACAAGGCAGCCGCAAAGAATATTTTAGAAACGCTACCCTTCAATTTTTTGAAAAAGGAGACTACGTTACACTAGAAGGTGTAAGTGGTTTTGACGTGGGTGAAGTAAGCCTTACTGGTGAACTCGTGCGCATGCAGCTCAAAAAAAATAAGCTTGACGAAAACAGTCCAGAAATTAAAAAAATTATTCGACGCTCCACCGAAAGAGACATCGAAGCTTTTCATATTAGCAAAGGACGCGAAAAAGATATTTTAGCCAGAAGTAGAGCCATGGCCATGGAGCTTAAATTACAAATGAAATTAAGCGAAGTTGAAATTCAGGCCGATGGTAAAAAAGCAACTTTCTTTTACACTGCAGATGATCGTGTAGATTTTAGAGAGCTCATAAAAATGTACGCCACAGACTTTAAATTTAAAGTGGAAATGCGTCAAATTGGTATCAGACAAGAAGCTGCAAAGCTTGGTGGCATTGGATCTTGTGGTAGAGAACTTTGTTGTAGCACCTGGTTACACGACTTTAAAAGCGTTAACACAACAGCTGCTCGTTACCAAAATTTATCAATCAACCAAACCAAATTAAGTGGACAGTGTGGTAGATTAAAATGTTGTTTGAATTTTGAACTTGACACTTATTTGGATGCACTTCAAAATTTCCCTGATTATGCAGATTCATTAGATACTGCGATGGGAACCGCACACCTCATTAAAAAAGATATTTTCAAAAATTTAATGTGGTACATCCTACCAAATAATTCTAAACATTATCCACTAACCATACAACGCGTTAAAGAAATTAAGCGCCTCAATGGACAAGGTGTTAAAGTAGACGAGTTGCAAGCCGTAGAAGTTACCAGCAGCAAACCAAAAGAAGTAGAACCTGCATTTGCGGATGTAGTAGGACAAATTAGTTTGCGTTCATTAGAAAGAAACGATAAGCGAAGAAGAGACAATAATAGAGATAATCGTGGGCCTAATAATAGACCTAACCGCGGTGATAGTCGTGGACCTAACAACGGACCAAGACCTGATCGTGGAGATAGTCGTGGACCTAACAACGGACCAAGACCCAACAATAATGGACCTAGACCTGATCGCGGACCTAACAATAACGGACCAAGAAACAATGGACCAAGACCCAATAGGCCTAACAACGGACCTAGGCCAGCTCAGGATGCGCCAAAAGCACCTGATCAATAGATTGTAAAATAATACCGCAAGCAGCGCGTATTTCAGTTTCTGTAATAATGAGTGGAGGTGCTACCCGAATGCAGTCGGGTGCAAATAAAAACCAGTCGGTAATGACGCCATTTTGAACGCAGGTATGCGCTACTTTTTGTGCGAGCATATCTGAAGAAAATTGCAAAGAAAACCAAAGTCCAATACCCTGCATTTGAACAATCGCAGGATGCTGGAGTAAGGTTTTTAATAATTCACTTTTTGCAGGAACAGTATCGATGTATTTTTCTTGCAATAAAATTTCAAAGGCTTTTTTACCCGCTGCACAACTAACCGGATGTCCACCAAATGTGGTGATATGACCAAGCACCGGCGCCACCGTTAAAGTGCTCATGAGTTTATGACTCGAAATAAAAGCACCAAGCGGCATGCCGCCACCAAGCGCTTTACCAACTAATAAAACATCGGGTACCACACCCATTTGCTCAAAGGCAAATAGTGTACCCGTGCGACCAAACCCAGATTGTATTTCATCAAAAATAAGTAGTACACAGTGTTCGTCACATTTTTTACGAATGGCAGCTAGCCACTCTTTGCGTCCAGGTGTCACGCCACTTTCGGCTTGCACTGGTTCTACAATCACGCAGGCAACCGTGTTATCAATGGCATCCACAAGCGCATCATCGTTGTAATCAAAATGATATACTTCTGGTAAGAGTGGTCTAAATGCATTGCGCCAATACTCATCACCCATTACACTCAGCGCACCTTGTGTACTGCCGTGATAGGCTTTATTGCATGCAAGTATTTTTGTTTTACCAGTAACGCGCTTTGCTAATTTAAGCGCCCCTTCTGTGGCTTCGGCGCCACTGCTGGTAAAATAAACACAGTCTAAATTTTCAGGTAAATGTTTAGCGAGTAACGCCGCATACTGCACCTGCGGGCTTTCAATAAACTCACCATACACAATCAGGTGCATGTATTTTGCAGCCTGCTCTTGCACCGCTTTTACAACCTCCGGATGGCTATGTCCAATATTACAAACACTAAAGCCTGCAATAAAATCGGTGTAGGTTTTACCGTCAACATCTGTAAGGGTTACACCCTTCGCCTCCACCATTTCGATACCAAGGGGTGCCGTGGAAGTTTGGGCTACATGCTGTAAAAAAAGTTGACGGTTGTTCATAGCGTATATGATGCTGCAAAGGTAAAGGATTACTAAAGAACAGCACTTTACACAATTTTATTACATTCGTTTAAAAAAGAAGATGCCGGTTATACTTCCCGTTTTAGGTAAATCACCCAGTTTTGGAGAAAACTGCTTTATTGCACCCAACGCTACCATCGTTGGTGATGTAACCACTGGAAAAGAATGTAGTTTTTGGTTCAACGCCGTAGTAAGAGGTGACGTACATTTTATTAAAATGGGCGACCGCGTTAATGTGCAGGACGGCGCCATTATTCACTGCACTTATCAAAAGCACCCCACCACCATTGGCAACAATGTATCTATTGGGCACAACGCCATGGTGCATGGATGCACCATCCATGACAATGTACTCATTGGCATGGGGTCCATTGTGATGGACCGGTGCGTGGTACACAGCAATTCTATCATTGCTGCAGGTGCTGTTGTATTAGAAGGAACAGTTGTAGAAGCAGGAAGTATTTATGCAGGCGTGCCAGCAAAAAAAGTAAAAGAAGTATCCCAAAATTTAATTGAATCTGAAATAAATAGAATCGCAGAAAATTATGTGAAGTATGCGAGTTGGTATGAAAAGGACTAATGCGATACGTCCATGGTGGTTAAAATATTAAGGTAACTCACGTAACGGTCTGCTGCAATTTCTCCAGCTTCGAGCGCCCGCTTAACGGCGCAACCAGGCTCCTCTATGTGCATGCAATTATTAAAATGACAATTCTCCATTTGTGCGCGCATTTCAGGAAAATAATGTGCTAATTCTTGTTTCGAAATATCTACAAGACCAAGTTCTCTAATACCCGGCGTGTCAATGATAGCGCCACTTGTAGGCAGGTCAAACATTTCTGCAAAAGTGGTGGTATGCATGCCTTTCCCACTCCAACCACTTACTTCTTGAGTACGTAATTCGAGTGATGGAAACACTGCGTTGATAAAAGTAGATTTACCAACGCCACTATGTCCACTCAGTAGTGTTGTTTTACCTTCAAGCAGTGCAGCAATTTCTTCTACGCCTTTATTTTTTTCTACACTGCAAAGCATGACCCTGTAACCAATATTTGAATAAATTTTTTGCAGGTGTTCAAAATGTTCCAATTCTTTTTGTTTGTACAAATCGGATTTATTAAAAACAATAATAGCCGGAATATGATAGGCTTCACAAGAAATTAAAAAACGGTCAATAAAACCTTGTGATGTTTTAGGATCTTTTAAAGTTGCAAATAATAAACTCTGATCGAGGTTCGCTGCAATAATATGATGCTGGTGTTTATTGTGCGGTGACACCCGTGCTACATAATTTTTTCGATCACAAATGGTGTCTATCATGGCCGATTCTTCGAGCACATCTTCAATTTGCATTTCTACTTCATCTCCTACTGCAATAGGATTGGTAGAGGTAAGTCCACCAATTTTAAACACCCCTTTGATGCGGGCGTTATAAATTTTTCCGGACTCCGCTTTGGCCACATACCAACTACCCGTAGACTTGTAAATTCTTGCTTTCATTTGCTAAACGAAGATACGGCTGCACTTTAAAAGCGGTGTAATTGCAGGAAAAAGAATTTTTGCGAAACATTAACGGGGTATTTGGGCTTTTATGCCTCCACATTGCCCTTGAAAAGGGCTATAATTTGGTATCTTTGTAGTCTATGGGAAAGTATGCACATGATAAGGTGGTGCCCTACGAGCAAAGCGGACTCACTAAAAAAGAGCAGGTTGCAAGCATGTTTGACAGCATTGCGTTTAGATATGATTTCTTGAACCGCTTTTTAAGTGCAGGCATTGACATCAGCTGGCGTAAAAAAGCCATTCACGCATTAAATGAAGTGAAGCCTAAAATTATTTTAGACGTTGCCACAGGAACTGGCGATGTTGCCATACTCACCCATCAACTCATTGCACCTACACATATAACGGGTATAGATATTTCTGAAGGCATGCTTGCAGAAGGCAGAAAAAAAATTGCTGCACTAGGATTACAAAATGCTATTGAACTAATAACTGGCGACAGCGAACAATTAAAGTTCAATGACAATCATTTTGATGGCGTAACAGTTGCTTTTGGTGTTCGAAATTTTGAACATTTAGAAACAGGCTTGCAAGAAATGTACCGCGTGTTAAAGCCAGGCGGCAAACTCGTGATACTAGAATTTTCTAAACCTAAACAGTTTGTGTTTAAAGGCTTCTACAATATCTACATGAACTTAGTTGCACCTGGCGTTGGTAAAATGGTTGCAAAAAATAAAGAAGCCTACCAATATTTAAATGATAGCGTGCAGGCCTTTCCAGAAGGAGATGCTTTTACAAGCATCATGAAAACTGCTGGCTTTAATACCATTACAAGTAAGAAATTGACATTTGGCATATGCACTATTTACTGCGGAAAAAAATAATAGCCACCCTTGGCATTTTGTTTTGCGCAGTGAGCAGCATCTATGCACAGCGTGAAATTTACCGTTCGTACAGAGACGACCTGCCTTACTATTTTGGATTGACACTCGGTTACAACACCAGCTATTTACACCATACCAAATCTGCAAGTTTTTTAGCGTCGGATTCTATCATGTACGTAAATCCTGCATCCAGCGGCGGAATTACCATGGGGCTTTTAGCCACCCTTAAAATTAATGACCATATAGAGCTAAGGGCCAATCCACAACTTATTATTGGCGGATCTAAATACATTGATTACACCTTAAAATCGGTGAAGCCTGGCGAGCAAACGCAGCAACAACAAATTTTACCATCCACACTTGTTAGCCTCCCAGCTCACTTTAAATTAAATTCCGATCGTATCGGAAATTTCAGGCTCTACGTTTTAGGTGGCGTAAAATTTGACTTTGATTTATCCAGTAATTCTACCTCTCGTAACGCCGATGATTTGGTCAAATTACGCGCAGCCGATTTTGGATTAGAAGCTGGCCTTGGTTTAAATTTTTATTTACCTTTTGTAACCGTTTCTCCAGAAATAAAATTCAGTTACGGACTTACCAATTTGCATCAACTAGATCGCGGACTCAAATATTCCAATGTGCTTGATAAATTGCAATCAAGAATGATTGTATTTTCGATACATTTAGAAGACTAAGGCTGTTGTCTTCGCATTGGATCATCCAATCAATAACATACCATGAAAAATATTGTCATCAAAAATGTAGCTATTGTTAATGAAGGTGTTAGCACCACAGGTGACGTGTGGATCAGGGATACCCGCATCGAAAAAATCGGATCACAACTAGATCCTAGCATGCGTATTGAGGAAATTGACGGTACTGGCCAAACCCTTATCCCAGGCGTCATTGATGATCAAGTACATTTTAGAGAACCTGGTCTAACCCATAAAGCAACCATCTATACAGAGGCAAAAGCTGCCGTGCGCGGTGGTGTTACCTCATTTATGGAAATGCCCAATACCAACCCACCGGCTTTTTCACAGGAGTTACTGGAACAGAAGTATGATATAGCAAAGCACCATGCACTTGCCAACTACTCTTTTTTTATGGGCACTTCTAATGACAATCTTGACGAAGTACTAAGAACCAACGATAAAAAAAATGATATCTGCGGTGTTAAAATATTTATGGGTTCTTCTACCGGTAATCTACTTGTTGAAAATCCTATTTTACTAGAAAGAATATTTGAAGGATCCGAGGTTTTAATTGCCACACACTGTGAAGAAGAGCGCCTCATTAAAAAAAATTTAGCAAAAGCCGCTGCCGAAAACAGAATGTTAACTGCCGCAGACCACCCTATCATTAGAGACGAAGAAGTATGCTTTGAATCTTCCTTTAGAGCGGTACAAATGGCCAAAAAATTTGGTACTCGACTGCATGTTTTACATATCACTACAGCTAAAGAATTGCAACTCTTTAGCAATATGCTACCCCTCGAAGAAAAAAGAATTACCTCAGAAGTTTGTGTGCATCATTTACACTTTACATCAGATGATTATGCAAAACTTGGCAATCAAATAAAATGCAACCCTGCCATTAAAGCGCCGCACAATAAAACAGCTTTATGGGAAGGTTTATTAGATGACAGATTGGATATTATTGCCACGGATCATGCGCCGCATACCTGGGCCGAAAAACAAGAAGATTACACGCACGCACATGCTGGCCTTCCGCTGGTGCAACACGCACTAGGGCTGATGCTTCATTATGTGGCCGAGCAAAAAATAACCATAGAGCGCGTTGTAGAAAAAATGTGTCATGCACCAGCGCGCTGCTTTCAAATCAACAACCGTGGCTATATTAGAGAAGGCTACTACGCCGATTTAGTTTTACTTGACACAAACACACCTGAAACCATTACCAAAGAAAATATCTTATACAAATGCGGTTGGAGTCCACTAGAAGGCTTTACACAACCAGGTTCTGTTTCAAAAACTTTTGTAAATGGACATATGGTATATGGAAACGGTATATTTGATGAATCAAAAACAGGTATGCGCCTTCAATTTAATAGATCCTAAAATATGCAGGTAGACAAAGACACACTTCACGATCTCTCTATTTTTAACAGCGATGAGTCTGTGTCTATATTTAATTACCTCAATCAAACTTCAACAGTTGGCGGTAAAGAAATGCTTCGATACCTTGTTCAAACACCGCTTGATAGCATCCAAAAAATTAATGATGCCCAAGAGGTTATTAAGGTACTTGCAAATACGCTACCTAGTTGGCCCACATCCATTACAAATGGAACCATTATGGTGGTTGCAAAATATTACGAAACGCAGTTTGACCCTTACCCACAGCATCCTACTTTTTTTAATAGTCAGTGGTATAAAATATTTCATGCTCCAGATTATGCGCTTACAAAGTATACAATTGCGCATTGTGCCGATTTTTTAAAAGGGCTTTTTACTGTTCATGGTTTATTACTAGCCGCCAATCAAAATCCAATTATAGCTGACTGGACAACGAGCATCGAAAAAAAATTAAACAAGCCTGCATTAGCATCACTTCGTTTGATGGATATAAAAAATGCTACGCCTCAACAAATTTTAACAATAGCTGGCCAAATTAGAACAAGGCACAAACAAGATTTTTACGACCTCATAGATTTATACAGTTGGGTGGACGCTTATCAAAGTATGGCGCGGGTAACGGTTGCACAGGGTCTTTGTTTTCCAAATTTTACCATAGCCCCTACCGCCTATATTGAGGCAACAAATTGCTACCATCCACTTTTAGTTACACCCACCCCTTATAACATCACACTAAAAAAAGATAGTAACTTTTTATTTTTAACCGGTGCCAACATGGCTGGCAAGAGTACGTTTATTAAAGCTGTAGGTATTAGTGTTTACCTAGCGCATTTGGGCATGGGTGTTCCTGCAACTAGTATGGAACTTACCTTATTTGATGGACTACTCAGTAACATCAATGTGATGGATAATATCATCAAAGGGGAAAGCTATTTTTACAATGAAGTAAAGCGTATAAAAAATACGATCGAAAAAATTAACGACGGAAAAAATTGGCTCATTTTAATTGATGAACTTTTTAAAGGGACAAACGTAGAAGATGCTATGAAATGCAGTACTGCTGTTATTGAGGGCCTTCGCAAAATCAAACCTTCCTTGTTTATTTTATCTACACACCTCTATGAAATTGGTGCGCATCTAAAACAATTTCCTTCCATACAATTCAAATATTTTGAAACAAGTGTTAGTGACGGCGAACTTATTTTTAGCTATCAACTAAAAGAAGGAATTAGCAATGACAGGCTCGGATATCTTATTTTACAAAAAGAAGGCGTTGTTGATTTATTGAAAAGCTTATAGATTTTTTTAGCGCTATTATTTCAGGTATTTATTCGGTGTCGTTTTTATTAGGCTATACAGCCCTTACCTTTCTACAAGTATCAAAGAGTTTATATGCTTGTAAAAACAATGGGAGCCGCAGTTATGGGCGTTGACGCCATTACGATTATTGTAGAAGTAAATGTAAGCATGGGTCAGGGCTATCAAATTGTAGGCCTTCCAGACATTGCCATCAAAGAAAGTTTACAAAGAACGGAAAGCGCCATCAAATCCAATGGCTTTAGTATGCCACGCATTAAAGTGGTGATTAATTTAGCCCCAGCAGATATTAAAAAAACAGGGTCCGCATTTGACCTCCCCATTGCGATAGGCATTTTAGCAGCTAGTGACCAACTTATTCAAGAAGCACAAATTCATAAATACATGCTCATGGGTGAACTGGGGTTAGACGGCACCATTCATCCTATCAGAGGGGCACTGGCCATGGCCATTCGCGCAAAAAAAGAAAACGCACTTGGCATTATTTTACCAGCTGCAAATGCCAATGAGGCTTCCATGGTAGAAGGCCTAAATGTTTATGGCGTATCGCATTTACAAGAAGTAGTTCAGTTTTTTGCCTCGGGCAAGTATCGTCCTACCAACCAAATAAATCGGGAAGCATTTTTGAACCCGGACAATAGAGTTATAAGCATTGATTTTAGTGAAGTGAGTGGCCAAGATAATATTAAACGTGCCCTAGAAATTGCGGCGGCTGGTTCACACAACGTTATTTTAATTGGACCGCCAGGCGCAGGAAAAACCATGCTCGCCAAAAGGCTACCTAGTATTTTGCCTCCACTAAATGTAGCAGAAGCCTTAGAAACAACGCAAATTTATAGTGTTGCTGGAAAATTAGCCGCAGGCTCCTACTTGGTACAAACAAGACCTTTCAGATCACCACATCATACCATTTCAGACATTGCACTGATTGGTGGCGGAAGTCATCCACAACCTGGCGAAATTTCATTGGCCCATAATGGCGTTTTGTTTTTGGATGAATTACCAGAATTTAAAAGATCCGTTTTAGAAGTACTCCGTCAACCCATGGAAGAGCGTATGGTAAGCATCGCAAGGGCCAGCATGTCGCTTACTTACCCAGCCAATTTCATGCTCATTGCCTCCATGAACCCCTGCCCTTGCGGTTACTTCAACCATCCAACAAAAACCTGCAGCTGTCCGGCGGGCGCCGTAGAAAAATATTTAAACCGGGTATCGGGCCCGCTCCTCGACCGTATAGACCTGCATGTAGAAGTAACCCCCGTTACCCATCACGAACTTGACCGAAGCACAAGGGTTTCAGAATCAAATAGTATCAGAGAAAGGGTTTTAACGGCTAGGGACATCCAAAAAAAACGGTACGAGCAATCTACCAATACCTATACCAACGCACAAATTTCCAATAAAGAATTGGCCATTTTTTGCCCCCTGGATGGTAACAGCAAAGCCTTACTAGCAGCGGCTATGGAAAAATTAAACTTAAGTGCCAGGGCCTACCACCGCATTATAAAAGTGAGCCGCACCATTGCAGATTTAGCAGGTGCTCCAAACATTTTACCGGAACATATTGCAGAAGCTGTTCAGTATAGATCCCTTGACAGAGCCAATTGGAGCGCTGGTTTGGGTTGATTTAAAACAGGTTAGTACTGTCCAGTATTTAAAAGTACAAGTGTGCAGGCGTCCATGGTTTCAATTCCTTTTTGCTTTGCCACCATCGTAAATGCCTCATTTTCTGTGCCCGGATTAAAAATAATACGCTTCGGATTTAATGAAAACAGATAAGGTATCAAGGCGTGCTGTGCAGTAGGGTTTACATACAAAGTAATGGTATGGATATCTGTTAATAGGGGCTCGCCGGTTAAAATTTGTGTAACGTCTATATGACCCGGCTTAAGACCTATACACGCAACAGGATGTCCATGTGCCACAAGTAATTTTGTAGCCAAATAACTATAACGCTCCGGATTTTCGGAAGCACCTATAACAAGTGTTTTTTTTGGATTGGTAGATTGCGATGTCATTTTTCAAAGATACATACTAATTGATCAAATTAAAGCAGGGCTTATACCCTGGGCGTTTTGAATAAATTATTTTTTTATGTAGTCTCAAAATATATTTTAACTTTACACCTCAAACTTTTAACCCAAACAAACAACTATACCATGGCAAAAGCAAAAAAAGTAGCGCCTAAAAAAGCTGCTGCAAAAAAACCAGCTGCTAAAAAAGCAGTGAAAAAAGCTGCTCCTAAAAAAGCTGCTGCAAAAAAACCAACTTCTAAAAAAGCAGTGAAAAAAGCTGCTCCTAAAAAAGCTGCTGCAAAAAAACCAGCTGCTAAAAAAGCTGTGAAAAAAGTAGCTCCTAAAAAAGCCGCTACAAAAAAACCAGCTGCTAAAAAAGCTGTGAAAAAAGTAGCTCCTAAAAAAGCCGCTGCAAAAAAACCAGCTGCTAAAAAAGCTGTGAAAAAAGTAGCTCCTAAAAAAGCTGTTGCTAAAAAGCCAGTAGCTAAAAAAGCTGTTGCTAAAAAGCCAGTAGCTAAAAAAGCAGTAAAAAAAGTAGCTCCTAAAAAAGCTGTTGCTAAAAAGCCAGTAGCTAAAAAAGTTGTCGCTAAAAAGGCAGTAGCAAAAAACGCTGTGAAAAAAGCTGCTCCTAAAAAAGTAGCCGCTCCTGCTCCAGTTGCAGCACCAGCGCCAGTTGTAGCACCTACGCTTTTTGAAGCGCCTGCAACAACAGAAACGCCAAACGCTTAATTCAATAACCGATTACTCGGTTGTTTCAATAAAAAAATCCTGTTACAAATTGTAACAGGATTTTTTTATGCCTATCTTTAAAGGACTACATCCGGTAGTGATTCAAACTCAAAAAAATAAACCATGCGCCGTTTTCTTTTTTTAATCATTCTTGTAATTCCTTCGTTTGTATTTGCACAAACAGCAAATATTGTTTTTGAAAAAACAAAAAACATGAAACGCCAATCTGGATTTTTCACTTTTTTTGTAGACGAAGCCACTGGAAAAATTTGGTTAGACATTGATAAATTAGGTCAAGAATTTTTATTTGTGCATTCACTGCCCGCTGGTTTAGGATCTAATGATATTGGGCTTGACAGAGGACAAATTGGAGATACCAAAATTGTATTTTTTGAGCGCGTGGGTAAAAAATTATTACTGGTACAACCCAATTACGATTACCGCGCTAGTAGTACCGATAAAAATGAAAAAAGGGCGGTAAAAGAATCTTTCGCAAGTTCTACCATCGGCTCTTTTGTTATCGAAGAAGAACAGGCGGGTCATTTATTAGTAGATGCCACTTCCTTTTTTGTAAAAGACACGCATGGCGCAGCAGATAAAATTAAAGCCATGCGTCAGGGCACTTATTCGTTTAACGAACCACGCTCAGCAATGTATTTTAGTAACACAAAAAACTTTCCGCTCAATTCAGAATTTGAAGCAAGCATTACATTTACAGGTGGCGCCGACGCTGGCAGGTTTGTAACAGCGGTAACGCCTTCACCAGAAGCCATTACGCTTCGCATGCATTATTCGTTTGTTCAACTTCCTGATAATCAGTACAAACCAAGAAAATATGATGTTAGAAGCGGGTATTTTGGCATCTCGTATTTCGATTACAGTTCCGACTTTACAACCCCTATCGATCAAAAATTTATATCCAGGCATCGACTCGCTAAAAAAGATCCTTCTGCGCAGGTTAGCGAACCTGTTACACCCATAGTTTATTATTTAGACAACGGCACACCAGAACCTATTAGGTCTGCGCTCTTAGAAGGCGGCCGCTGGTGGAACCAAGCCTTTGAAGCAGCGGGCTACAAAAATGCATTTATTGTAAAAGTGCTTCCGGATAGTTGCGACCCTATGGACATTAGGTACAATATGATTAATTGGGTGCACCGTTCTACTAGAGGATGGAGTTATGGCGCTACCGTAACAGACCCGCGTACCGGAGAAATTATTAAGGGTCAGGTTACACTAGGCTCACTACGTGTAAGACAAGACTATTTAATATTTACTGGTTTACTAGCCCCCTACGAAACAGGAAAACCCGTGCCTAACACTATGAGAGAAGCGGCGCTTCAACGTTTGCGTCAACTCTCTGCGCACGAAATTGGACATACCCTTGGCTTACAACACAACTATGCTTCTAGTTATAATGATAGAGCATCTGTTATGGATTATCCGCATCCAAATATTTTTGTGAATGAAAAAGGAGCAATAGATTTTTCTAAAGTGTATACCAACGAAATTGGAGCATGGGATAAAAGAGCCATCATGTATGGATACCAAGATTTTGAAAAAAATACCGATGAAACAAAAGCACTTCAAAATATATTAGCAGAAAATACAAAGCAAGGGCTTTTATTTATTGCAGACGCGGATGCACGCGCTGCGAGCGGCTTTCACCCCAGTGCGCATTTATGGGACAATGAAAAAGACGCCACTGTAGGATTAAAAAATACACTTGCCGTTAGAGCAAAAGCACTAGAAAATTTTTCTGAAAATACCATTAGAATTGGCGCACCACTTGCTACACTCGAAGACGTTCTTGTTCCTGTATACAATTATCACCGTTATCAATTAGAAGCGGTTTGCAAATTAATTGGTGGTATCGATTATAGTTATAGCACAAGAGGTGATGAACAAAAAAAACCAAGCTTTGTTCCTGCCTCGATGCAACAAAAAGCTTTGGCTGCAGCCGTAGCTTGCTTATCTCCAACCACATTAACATTACCAGAATTTATTGTTTCGCAAATTCCACCAAGACCTCCTTTGTATTATAGTGGCGAACTATTTGCAAAAAGAACAGGCATGAGTTTTGATCCATTATCTGCTGCAGAAGCACTCGCAGATTTTGAACTCGCGTTTTTATTTAATCCAGAAAGAGCCAACCGTTTAACCATCAATAAAGCGAGAGGAGAAGGCATTGGGTTTGCAGAACTCATCGATGCAGTAGTTGCAGAAACCTATCAAAAACCTTTAGGCAAGGGCTTACAGGAAGCCGTAGGATTACAAACACAACAAATGGTGGTAACCTGGCTTTTAGGTGTATCACAATCAGAACAAAGTAATTACATGGTAAAATCTATTTGCCATGAAAAATTAAATGCACTAAAAAAATGGGCAGCTGAACAAATAAAATTAAATCAATACAAAACGCATTACGCGTATTTGATAGAACGCATAGCGCACCCGAAAGAAATAAGTTTACCAAAGCACAAAGAAATTGCACCAGGCGCACCCATTGGATGTGATATGGATTAAATGATTACTGAAACAGTTATGCAAGCATTCTTAAAGGCTCTTCTAACAGAGACTTAAGGGTTTGCAAGAAAGCGGCTCCGGCTGCACCGTCCACAACGCGGTGGTCACAGCTAAGGGTTACTTTCATTACGTTACCAGGCACTACTTGTCCATTTTTTACAACCGGTACTTGAGCAATACCACCCACTGCTAAAATACAAGCATCGGGAGGATTGATGATGGCCGTAAACTCGTCTACGCCAAACATACCTAAGTTAGAAATGGTAAATGTGCTGCCTTCCCAATCTGAAGGTTGTAGTTTTTTGTCTTTTGCTTTTTGCGCAAAACCTTTTACAGCAACACCAATTTCACTGAGTGTTTTGGTATCAGCAAAACGTACTACTGGAACCAGTAAACCTTCGTCTACTGCAACAGCAATACCAATATTTATATGATGGTTGGTACGAATAGAATCACCCAGCCAACTACTATTAATTTTTGGATGTTGTTTTAATGAAAGTGCTGTTGCTTTAACAACCATATCATTGAAACTAATTTTAACCGGTGCTACTTCATTGATTTTTGCACGTGCTGCAACAGCGGCGTCCATATCAATGCTCATGGTGATGTAAAAATGCGGTGCCGTAAATAAGCTTTCGCTCAAGCGGCGTGCAATGGTTTTACGCATTTGAGAAACCGGCTGGTCTTCAAAACTCACAACACCAGAAGCTACTTGTGGCGCTGAAGCAGCAGTTACAGCTTGTGTAGCTGATACAGCAGATGCCGTAGCTGGAACATATCCGTCTATATCAAATTTGGTGATACGTCCATTATCTCCGGTTCCTTTTACATATCTTAAATCAATGCCACGCTCTTCTGCCATTTTTTTGGCAAGAGGGCTCGCAAAAATTCGACCTTCATTAACAACGGCCTGAACGGCAGGAGCAGCAGGTGCTGGAGCAGCTACAACAGTAGTTGCTGGTGTTGAAGGAGCAGGACTTAGTGCAGGTGCAGCGTTTGAAGCAGCAGGCGCAGTTGCACCAGCACCGCTTTTTACAGCGGCAACAATTGCATCAATATTTGTACCAGCAGCACCAATCACGCAAAGTAAATCGTTCACTAAAATTTTTTCTCCAGCCTTAGCACCCTGGTATAATAAAATGCCGTCTTTATAACTTTCAAGTTCCATGGTAGCCTTATCGGTTTCGATATCTGCTAACACGTCTCCTTTTTTAACCGTATCTCCTACATTTTTTTGCCAACCCGCAATTACGCCTTCTGTCATGGTATCGCTTAAGCGTGGCATAAGCACCACTTCTTCCATGGCAGCCACGTCTAATGCAGCACTAGCAGCGGGAGCCGCAGGTGCTGGAGCAGGCTCAGTAGCAGGCGCTGGCGCACCGGCACTTACAGAAGCAATGAGTGAAGCAACATCTTCACCAGCCTTGCCAATAATAGCGAGCAAATCATTGACCTGTAATTTGCCTCCTTTTGTAGTTCCTATATGCAATAAAACACCCTCTTGGTAGCTTTCAAGCTCCATGGTTGCTTTATCTGTTTCGATTTCAGCTAATAAATCACCTTTTTTCACCGCATCGCCCACATTTTTGTGCCAAGCTGCAATAACACCTTCGGTCATTGTATCACTTAAGCGGGGCATTAAAATCACTT
>JACCDP011199102.1_pt1 | contig 16553 bp, 15 predicted proteins | sample 7445841 | NCBI WGS metagenome assembly JACCDP01 (sample SAMN15323441, study PRJNA562643) | freshwater metagenome | isolation source: river surface water | place: USA:Blue River Watershed | collected 2017-08-17 | reverse complement strand
TCTGGTCGATCAGCTGGTCGGCCACCTGGCGCGGGCGATGAAAGTTCAGCGTGATCGCCTCCTGCCAGCGGTCTTCGCTGACATGCAGGTCGGCAAAGCTGCGCGAGCCGCCGGCGTTGTTGACGAGGATGTCCACATGGCCCAGACCTGCCAGCGCGGCCTGTGTGAGCTTGTGCGCTGCATCGTCGGCATACAGGTCGCTTTCGATGATGACCGGCCGCTTGCCGCCGCGTGCCACGACCTCGGCGGCCACTTCTTCGAGCAGGTTCACGCGCCGCGCCGAAATCGCGAGCTGCACGCCTTCTGCGGCCAGCGCCAGTGCGATGCCACGGCCAATGCCTGTGCTGGCCCCGGTGACGAGGGCGGTCTTGTCGGCGATGTGCAGGTCCATGGGGGTCTCCTTGCGTGTGTTGGGTCAGGGTTGGGAGGCATTCAGCCGCTGCCGATGCGTTGCGCCAGCGGCTCATCGCGCAGCCAGCGCGCGAGGTTGTCGAGGAACATCTGCGCCACGCGCGCCGCGTTGCCGTCGGAGTGACCGGCGGTGTGCGGTGTGGCAATCACGTTGGGCAGACTCCACAGGGGCGAGTCGGCAGGCAGCGGCTCGTGCGCAAACACATCCAGCAGCGCACCCCCCAGTTGGCCCGACTGCAGCGCAGCGATCAACGCGGCCTCGTCCACCACCTCGCCGCGCGCGACGTTCACGATGCGGGCGCCACGCGGCATGCATGCCATGCGCCGTGCATTCAGCAGGCTTCGGGTTCGATCGCTCAAGGGGCAGGCCAGTACCAGCCAGTCGGCCTGCGGCAGCAGCGCGTCGATGTGTTCGTACGGGTGTGCAGGCCACGTGTGCGATTCATCCACCGCCGTGCCGCCTGTGCGCCGCAGCACGCTCACCCGCAGGCCCAGCGCATCGAGCAGCCGCGCCACATGCCGGCCCACCGGCCCGAAGCCAGCCACCACCGCGTGCTGCCCGGGCAGGTCGCGCGGCTGCACGCCGGCCACCAAGGGGCGCCACGCACGCTCGCGCTGGGCCTGCATCAGCGTGGGCATCTCGCGCGCCAGCATCAGCACACCCGCCAGCACCGAATGCGCCACCACCAGCGCATTGGCGCCGCTGGAGGTGGTGACTATGACGCCGCGCGCATGCAGCTGCTGGTACACCGGCCTGTCGGCGCCCGCCGAGTGGATGTGCGCCCAGCGCAGCGTGCCCGCGTTCAGCATCTGGTCGTAAAAGCGCTGCGTGTGCGGCAGCACTTCGTGCTTGGTGGACGTGGAAGTGACATCGCGCGAGACAAACGCCACATCCACATCGACCTGCGGCGGCGCCTGCTCGGCCACCACCGGCGTGATCGACACCCCGTGTGCAGCGGCCAGCGACTGCAGCGACGCACCGATCGCATCGAGCGCTTGCGCCGACAGCAAGATGCGAAGCGGCGCGCTCACGCCCATGGCATCGCCTTCATCGCCATCCGGCACCATGGGTCACACACCAACCGCTTGCCCACGACACTGCGCCTGAGGGTCAGTCCCGGAACCCCGGGTCCAGGCGGTCGAGCTTGCGCAGCAGCGCCGGCCACTCCATCTGCCCGTAGGGCCGGCGCGTGCCCGGCTGGTAGTTGTTCCAGGTCTCTTCCAGGATGGGCTGGGCCACGCTGCGCAGCGGCGAATTGCAGGCCATCGCGCCGATCTGCGAGCGGCAGGCCAGCTCCAGCCGGTGCGTCCAGTTGAAGGCCTCGCCGACGGTGCGGCCCACCACCAGCGCGCCATGGTTGCGCAGGATCACCGCCTCGCCCTGCCCCAGGTCGGCGATCAATGACTCCTGCTCGGCGGTGTCGAGCACCACGCCCTGGTAGTCGTGATAGCCGATCTTCAGAAAGCGCATCGCGGTTTGCGTGATCGGCAGCAGGCCGCACTCCAGCGTGGACACAGCCATCGAGGCCCAGCTATGGGTGTGGATCACGCAGCCCACCTCAGGCCGCGCGCGGTGCACCGCGCTGTGGATCACATAGCCCGCGCGGTTGATGCCGTAATTCAGCGCGCCGAAATCCGGCTTGCTGAGGATGTTGCCGTCCAGGTCCACCTTGATCAGGCTGGAGGCGGTGATCTCCTCGTACATCATCCCGTAGGCGTTGATGAGGAAGGCGCCGGGCTGGTCGGAAATGTGGCTCGAGATGTGGTTGGCCATCATGTCCGACATGCCGTACAGCGCCACCAGCCGGTAGCAGGCGGCCAGGTCCACGCGGGCCTGCCACTCGGCGTCGGAGCACTGTCCACGCATCGACGGAATGTTCAGCACGCCAGCGCGCGGGCCGTGGTGGGTGGACGGTTCGGATGGGTTCATGCAGGGCCTCCTTCACTCGCTGCCCAGGCGCAAGCGGCCGGGCTGTCGGCGTTCGATGGCGTGCTTGAGCAGCGCCGCCACGCGGTAGATGCCGTGCGCGAACTTGCCATAGGGCAGCGTGATGAACAGCGCCATGACGAAGCCCAGGTGCAGCGCCAGCCACCAGGGCATGAACACGCCGCCGCGAGAGAGCATCAGCGCCAGGCCGGTGGCGCTGGTGCCGAACAGCAGCGCGATGAAGCCCCAGTCCATCGCACGCTGCGTGGCGTCGCCATGGTCGGGGTGCCGGCGCAGGTTCAGCGTCCACAGGCCGGCCGGGCCGATCAAGAGGCCGATGCCACCGGCGATGCCCAGCCACTTGGGGACCGTGTCGTAGCCATACGGCGCGACCCAGCCGAAGCCGTAGTGGTAGAGCGTGGCCACGCTGGTCGAGGCAAAGCACAGCAGGAAGCCGTAGAAGGTGAAGTGGTGAAAGCGCCGGCGCCACAGCGTGGATCGGTCGTCGTCGTTCGCGCAGCCCTCGCCGTGGCCACCGTCCAGGTACTTCAGGCGCAGCGTGTCGTGCGCGGCCTCGGCAGCAGCCGGCGCGGTGATGCCGCCATCACGCGGGTCGTCCACCTGGCGCCAGAACCTGCGCACGCCCATGGCCAGCGCCAGCGTGGCAAAGCCGAACACCGGCAGGAACATCGACACCATCAGGCCGTGCGGGAACACGTTGTAGAAACTCTGCCCCGCCACCCCCGGCTGGTAGCCGTCGTGCAGCCAGATCGCCAGCATCAGGAACAGCGCAATGCCCCGCGCCAGCGCCATCGAGACCAGCAAGCCGTTGCGCCAGTACAGCACCCCCAGCCCGTCGGGCCAGGCAAAGCGCTCATAGGTGTGGCGCCGCACCCGCGCCATCGCCTGCGGGATGTTGACCGCAAATTCATGCGGCGGCGCGTACTGGCAGGCGTGCAGGCAGGCGCCGCAGTTGTGGCAGAGGTTGGCCAGGTAGTGCACGTCGCTGGCGCTGAACTCCAGCCGCCGCGTCATCGCGGGGAACACCGCGCAGAAGCCCTCGCAGTAGCGGCAGGCATTGCAGATCTGCATCTGCCGCGCGACTTCGCCTTCGGCGAGCTGTACCGCTTCGCGGGTGAGGCGCTCAAGCACCTGCATGCATCGCCTCTTTCATGTCGTCGTGGATAGCCGCAGCGCCGGGCGTTCCTGCAAGCTTCGCCGCTTTTGCAGCCTGCACGCCGGCAATCCGCCCGAACACGGTGCCAATCGTCATGCCCACGCCCGCGGTGTAGCCCTGCCCCAGCACATTGCCGGCCATGATCTCACCGGCGGCAAACAGGTTGCTGCTGCGCTCGCCGCTGAAGTACACGCCGGCTTCAGCGTCGGACCTGAGCCCCAGGTAGGTAAAGGTGACGCCCGGTCGCACCGCGTAGCCGTAGTACGGCGGCGTGTCCAGCGGGCGCGCCCAGTGCGTCTTGGGTGGGGTCAGGCCCTCGGTCACGCAATCGTCCAGCACCGCGTGGTCGAAGGTGCCGGGGCGGCAGGCAGCGTTGAAGTCGCGCACCGTCTGCACCAGCGTCGCCGGGTCCAGCGAGAGTTGCTTCGCCAACTGCTCCAGCGTGTCGGCCTTCTCGCCCGGAAAGACCGGTGGCATGAAGCGCCCGACCGCCTTGGCATCGATGATGGCGTAGCCGATCTGCCCCGGCTGCTGCGCCACAAGCCGGCCCCAGATCGCATAGCGTTTGGGCCAGAAGTCCTCGCCCTCGTCATAAAAGCGCTTTGCCTCGCGGTTGACCACGATGCCCAGCGACACGCAGTCCACCCGGGTGCAGATGCCGCCGTCGTACAGCGGCGCGCGCGCGTCGATCGCCACCATGTGTGCCTGGGTTGCGTCGCCGATCACGTCCGCGCCCTGGTCGAGCATGTCGCGCAGCACCACGCCCATGTTGTAGCGGGTGCCGCGGATCAGGAAGTTGTCGGCCGGATGCTCGCCCTGCGCGTTGGTGCCCCAGGCTTCGCGCAGCCAGTCGCGGTTGGACTCGAAGCCGCCGCAGGCCAGCACGCAGGTTTTGGCCTCGATGCGGCCGTGAGCGGGGTTGGCAGTCTGTACCGCCACAAAGCGCGTGCCGTCCATCTCGATGTGCGTCACCGGGCAGTCGTAGCGGATGTCCACGCCCAGCGCTTCGGCGCTGCGGTAGTACGCATTCACCAGGGCCTTGCCGCCGCCCATGAAGAAGGCGTTGGTGCGACTCAGGTGCAGCGTGCCCGACAGCGAGGGCTGAAAGCGCACGCCGTGCTGGCGCATCCAGTCGCGGCAGCGCGAGGATTCGCGGATCACCATGCGCGCCAGCGCCTCATTCGTCTTGCCGGCGGTCACCTTCAGCAGGTCCTGCCAGAACTCTTCTTCCGGATAGGCCTCGGTCAGCACGTCCTGCGGCGCGTCGTGCATGCAGCGCAGGTTGCGGGTGTGCATCGAATTGCCGCCGCGCCAGGTGCGCGGTGCCGCTTCAAGCAGCGTCACCGACGCACCCGCCTCGCGGGCCATCAGCGCGGCGCACAGGGCGGCGTTGCCGCCGCCAATCACCAGAACATCGGTCATGGGGCGCAACTGTAGCGGCGCGCAGCCTGCCCCCGGTGTCGCATGCGTCCATGCCCGAGCGCGGCACCACCCCAAGCCGGATAATCAACACATGGCAAAGCAGCGTGTCGTGGTCGGGCTCAGCGGAGGCGTGGACTCCGCCGTCAGCGCCTGGCTGCTCAAGCAGCAAGGCCATGAGGTCGTCGGCATCTTCATGAAAAACTGGGAAGACGACGACGACAGCGAGTACTGCTCATCCAACGTGGACTTTGTCGATGCCGCCAGCGTGGCCGACGTGATCGGCATCGAAATCGAGCATGTGAACTTCGCAGCCGAGTACAAGGACCGCGTGTTTGCCGAATTCCTGCGCGAGTACGAAGCCGGCCGCACCCCCAACCCCGACGTGCTGTGCAACGCCGAGATCAAGTTCAAGGCCTTCCTTGACCACGCCATGCGGCTGGGCGCGCAGAAGATCGCGACGGGGCATTACGCACGTGTCCGCTTCAATGCGGGCACGCGTCGACACGAGTTGCTCAAGGGCCTGGACCCCTCCAAGGACCAGAGCTACTTCCTGCACCGCCTCAACCAGGCGCAGCTGGGCAAGACGCTGTTTCCGGTGGGCGAACTGCGCAAGACCGAGGTGCGGCGCATCGCCGAGCAGATCGGCCTGCCGAACGCGAAGAAGAAGGATTCCACCGGCATCTGCTTCATCGGCGAGCGGCCGTTTCGCGAGTTCCTCAACCGCTACATCCGCAAGGAGCCGGGCAGCATCCGCGACGGCACCGCGCCGCCCGGCAGCCGCGAGCATGGCCGCGTGATCGGACAGCACCAGGGCCTGAGCTTCTACACACTGGGTCAGCGCCAGGGCCTGGGCATCGGCGGCGTCAAGCCCAAGGGCGCGCAAAAGGGCGGCGGCGAGCACGCGCCGTGGTTCGTGGCGCGCAAGGACATCGAGCGCAACACGCTGTGGGTGGTGCAGGGGCACGACCACCCGTGGCTGCTGGCGCAGTCACTGCAGGCCGACGACGCGAGCTGGATCGCAGGCGAGCCCCCCGCGCCGGGCCGCTACGGCGCCAAGACGCGCTACCGGCAAGCCGATGCGGCCTGCATGCTGTCAGCGGCCCTGACCGAGGCGCCTTTGGCCGGGACGCCGGCCTCCGCCAGCGCGTCGGGGCGTTTTGCTTTGCGTTTTGACGAGCCCCAGTGGGCCGTCACGCCGGGCCAGAGCGCGGTGCTGTACGACGGCGAGGTGTGCCTGGGCGGCGGGGTGATCAGCGCCTTCACGCGGGTGCCCGAGGAGCGGCCCGCGCCGGCGGGTGCTGCCGCCTGAGCACAGGCATTGCGCTCAGGACAGTCAGCGCAGTCAGAACGCTCAGAACGGAATGTCGTCGTCCATGTTGCCGAAGCCGTCGTCCTTGTTCGCCGGCTTGGCGGCTGCGGGGGCCGACCGCGCCGGTGCGGCCTGACGGCGCGGCGCGGCGCCTTCGTCGTCGCCACCACCACCGCCACCTCCGCCCATGCCTTCACGGCCACCCAGCAGCTGCAGCTCGGTGGCGATGATGTCCACCGTGTTCTTCTCCACGCCGGTGTTCTTGTCGGTGTAAGTGCCGTACTTCAGGCGGCCTTCCACATAGATGGGTCGGCCCTTCTTGACGTATTCGCCGGCGATCTCGGCCAGGCGGTCGTAGAAGGTGACGCGGTGCCACTGCGTGTCTTCGATCATCTCGCCGGAGTTCTTGTCCTTGCGGCGGCTCGAGGTGGCGATGCTGACGTTGGCCACCGCCTGGCCGGAAGGCAGGTAGCGCAGTTCGGGGTCGCGGCCGCAGTTGCCGACGAGGATGACTTTGTTGACGGAGGCCATGTGCGTTCCTTGCGGGTGAGGTGATGTCGGAAAGGGGGAGTCGGATGATTATGGGCGCTGCGAAGACGCTGCCGCACTGGCCGAGGCAGGGCCGACCGGCGCCATCGGCCAGGCGATGACCAGCCAGACGAACATGGCCGCCGCGCAGGCCCAGAACAAGCCGGTGGCGCCCACGTGGCGCATCAGCAGGCCACCGATCGCGCCGCCGGCAAAAAAGCCCAGCGACTGCAGCGTGTTGTAGAAGCCCAGCGCAGCGCCGCGCGCGTTGGCCGGTGCCGCACGCGAGGCGATGCTCGGCTGGCAGGCCTCAAGGATGTTGGAGCCGCAGAAAAACGCGAACAGCACGAGTGCCAGCATCCAGATGCTGGGCACCCCCTGCGCCAGCACCGCCAGCAGCATCTGCACGATGCCGATCAGCACGATGCCGCCGAGAAACACAGCGCGCAGGTAGCCGCGGCGCTCCAGCGGAAACAGCGTCACGCCCATCACCAGAAACGAGGCAAACACCGCCGGCAGGTACACGTGCCAGTGGTCTTCCTTGGGCAGCCCGGCGTCCACCATCAGGCCGGGCACGCCCACCCACATGGCCAGCAGCACGCCATGCAGCACGAACACGCCGAAGTTCAGGCGCAGCGTCGGCACATGCCGCAGCACGTCAGCCAGCCGCCCGCGCGGGGCGTCGACATGGCGCGCAGGCTCGGGCGGCACCAGCCAGACCACCACCGCCACGCCGGCCAGCGCCAGCGCACAGGTGATGCCGAACAGCCCCGCCAGGCCCACCCATGCAGTGAGCGCGGGCGCCGCCACCAGCGACAGGGCGAACATCAGCCCGATGCTCGCACCCACCAGCGCCATCGCCCGGGTGCGGACATGGTCGCGTGTCTGGTCGGCCAGCAAGGCAGTCACCACCGCCGACACCGCGCCCGCGCCCTGCAGCAGCCGGCCGATGATGAGCCCCACCACGCTGGTAGCTGCCGCCGCCAGAAAACTGCCTGCGGCAAACACCAGCAGCCCAAACACGATCACGCGCTTGCGGCCCAGCCGGTCCGACGCCATGCCAAAGGGCAGCTGCAGCAGCCCCTGCGTGAGCCCGTAGGCACCCATGGCCAGCCCGATCAGGGCCGGGTCGTTGCCGCCGGGGTACTTTTGCGCCTCCAGCGCGAACACCGGCAGCACCAGGAACAGCCCGAGCATGCGCAGCGCGTAGATGAACGCCAGCGACGCGCTCGAGCGGCGCTCCAGCGGCGTCATGCCGTCGGCAGGCGCCAGCGGCGACACATCAGGCGTGCCGGACGCAGTCAGGGGGGATGAGGCGCGGTTCACGGGATCAGCAAGGCGTTGTGCGTCTTTCAACGCAGCGTGCGTGGGCACGCACTACGGATTGTCCCCGATCACCGGGCTCGCGCCGTGAGCCCGCGATGCCTCAGGCACCGCTGCGCGGCAGCGCCAGATGGCGAGAGAAATGCTCCGCCAGAAAGGACTCGCCGCGCTCCAGCACGAAGTAGCGGAAGGCCTCGGCCGCCGGCGAGAGCATGCGCGAGAGCGTGTGCACCACATTCCAGCCGCCGACCATCGGCGCGCCCTCCACGTCCAGCATCACGATCAGCCGGTTGTCGAGCTCCAGCCCCAGCGTGTGCAGCGACAGGAAGCTCAGCCCCATGCCGGCCATCACCGCCTGCTTGATGGTTTCGTTGCTCGACATCTCCATCACCGACTCGGGCTCGAAGCGCGCAGCGTCAAAGAAGCGCTCGAGCGCCGCACGGGTGCCCGAGCCCTCCTCGCGCACGATGAAGGCATAGGGATGCAGCGCATGCACCGGCAGGTGGCCGCGCCGCGCCAGCGGATGATCGGGTGCCGCCACAAATACATGCGGCTGCGCGGCAAACGGCTCGGCACGCGTGGCGAGTTCCTTGGGCGGGCGGCCCATGATCGCGATGTCCACCTCGTTGGCCTGCAGGCGGCGCACCAGCTCGTCGCGGTTGCCCACGACCAGCCGCACATCCACGCCATGGTGGTCCTGCCGGAACTCGGCCAGCAGCCGCGGCACGAAGTACTTGGCCGTGCTCACCATGCCGATGGTCAGCGTGCCGATCTCCAGGCGCTGCAGCCGCGCGGCCGCATCCTCGGCTTCCTTCAGGGTGGCCAGCACGCGGCGCGCGTACACCAGCATGTATTCGCCCGGCGTGGTGAGCGACACCTGCCGCCCGTCGCGCTCGAACAGCGGCATGCCCACATGCCCTTCGAGCTCCTTGATCTGCATCGTCACCGCCGGCGGCGTGAGGTGAAGCGCCTGCGCCGCTTTGGTAAAGCTGAGGTGTCTGGCCACTTCGCTGAACACCCGCAATTGCCGGAAGGTGGCGTTCTTCATGGCGCGCTCCCGCGCTGTGGCTGCAAGCGTAAAGACAAGCCGCGGTGCATGCCGGTTTCAATTGTCGGGGCGCGCCACTCTGGAATTACAGAGGGCCGGTCAACCGTGGCATCATCCGCGGCGTTTTGAACTTGCTGAACAAGGAGCAACTGATGTCTTCCACCAACCGCCGTGTTTTCATGATGCAGGCCGCCGTCGGCGCCTCTGCCCTGGCCGCCTGTGGCGCCGCCATGGCCCAGGCCAAGGTCGACGAGAAGGACCCGCAAGCCAAGGGCGTGGCCTACGTGGCCGACGCTTCCAAGGCCGACAAGGCCAAGCGCAAGGACGCCAACGCGTTCTGCAACAACTGCGCGCTGTACCAGGGCAAGGCCTCTGACGCCTGGGGCGGCTGCGGCATCTTCCCGGGCAAGCAAGTCGCCGGCAAGGGCTGGTGCTCTGCCTGGGCCAAGAAGGCCTGACCCACGCCCGGCCTCACCGGCCTGTGGCACTGCGCCGCAGGCCACTGAAGCAGCAGTCGGCGCCTTTTCCGGCGTGAGGTGCGCAAGCGCATCACGCACGAAGGTGTACCGCACAAGCCCGCCACCGCGCGGGCTTTTCTTTTGTGTCGCGCTCAGGCGGCGCCGAACGGCCCGTTGAGCTGCACCACGCCCCAGTTGATGGTGGCAGCGAAGGTCACCCACGCCAGATACGGCCACAGCAGCATGGCAGCGCGTGGCGCGTAAGGCCGCAGATGCAGCACCATCGCCAGCACCGACAGCCACAGCGGGCCGATCTCCCATAGCGACCAGTCGGGTCGCTGCAGCTTGAAGAACAGCAGGCTCCACAGGATGTTGAGCGCCGCGTTCAGCGCAAACCACCGCACCATGGCGCGGCGCTGGGCGTCGCTGCCGCGCTGCCAGGCGATCGCGCCGGCGGCAGCGGTCAGGGCAAAGATCAGCGTCCAGGCCGGGCCGAAGGCCCAGTCGGGCGGCTTCCACGATGGTTGCTTGAGGCCGAAGTACCACGGCCCGAGGATGGTGAGCGCACCCCCCGCACTGGCCACCGCCAATGCCAACAGCCCCGCCACCACGGCGGGGCGCCACAGCCTGCCGCGGTTCATACCCGCGCCAGGCCGAGCAGGTGTGCCATGTCCTTGAAGAAGATGCGCACATGCGCCATCGGCTTCTTGCGAACCAGTTCCTTGTTCATGTACGACTCAAAGGTGAGTTGCTGGACGTCACGATCCTCGCAGATCTTGACGAAGCTCTCACGCCTGCGGTCATTGCGGTACCAGAACCACTGCATCACGCCCAGCACCCAGAACACGCGCCCGTGCAGCTTCATGAAGCGCTTGCGGGCACGCGACAGCGCGCGGGCGTCTCCGGTCTCCAGCAGCTCGTGTGCCGACTGCGCCGCCAGCTGGCCACCGAGCATCGCGTAATAGATGCCTTCGCCAGATGAGGGCGCCACCACGCCTGCGGCGTCGCCCGCCAGCACCACGTCGCGCTCGTTGTCCCACTTCTTGAGCGGCTTCATCGGCAGCGGCGCGCCTTCGCGGCGCACCGTCTCGGCATCGGCCAGCCCCACTGCCGCGCGCAGCTGGCCGGTGGCGCTGCGCAGCGAAAACCCCTTGTCGGCGCTTCCGGTGCCGATGCTCAGCGTGCCACCGTGCGGGAACACCCAGCCGTAGAAGTCGGGCGACAGATGCCCCTGGTAGAACACATCGCAGCGGGTGTCGTCGTAGCCCTCGGGCACCTGCGCGGGGGTGCGCACGATCTCGTGATACGCGAACACGTACTCCACATCCTTGGCGCCCGGGATGGCCTGTCGCGCCACGCCCGACTTGGCGCCGTCGGCGCCGATCACCACACGTGCACGCACCGCCACTTCGGCGCCGGTGTCGGATTCATCGTCGCCTGCGCCCGAGCGCGGCTGGTAGCGCACGATGGCCGTGCCGTCCTCGTCGCGGTCGATGCGGGTGAAGCGGCCGTTGCGCCGCACCGCGCCGCACGACGCGGCACGCACGCGCAGCCACTCGTCAAAGTGCTCGCGGTCCACCATGCCGACAAAGCCGTTGTCGATGGGGATATCCACCTTCTTGTTCGACGGCGCGATCATGCGGGCCGAGTGCGCACGCGCCACCAGCAGGTGGTCAGGAATCGCGAAGTCGCGGATCAGACGCGGCGGAATCGCGCCGCCGCAGGGCTTGATGCGCCCCGCGCGGTCCAGCAGCAGCACCGAGTGCCCCTGCCGCGCGAGCTCGTGCGCGGCCGTTGCGCCCGCCGGGCCGCCGCCCACCACCACTGCGTCATAGCTGTCGAGGGTCTGCATGAAGTCACCTGTGCTCAAGGGAAGGGGTGTACGACGCGCGCCCGGCGGCGGCGTCCGAAGAAGGGGTGGCGGCCGGCGCGCGCGCCGACGGCAGCTCGATGCGCCGACCGATGTGCCAGGCCAGCAGCGCCGACAGCGCAAACAGGCCCGCTTCGAGCAGGAACACCGCTGAGTACGCCGCGCCATCGCGACCGATCCACCAGCGCGCCAGGTCGCTCGCTGCGGTACCCACCAGGCCGCCAATGCCAAAGGCCACCGCCTGCGCTGCGCCCCACAGGCCCATGCGCACGCCCTCGCGCGATTCGCGGCCCTCGTTGGCCAGCTGCATCATCGAGCCGATCGCGCCGATCGAGAACGCGCCGTTGGCCGCACCGAGCGCAAACACCGTGGCGCGCAGCGGCCACTCGGGCCCGGCCACGCCGGCGGCCGCCAGCGCCGCGAGCGCCAGCGCCGACGCGATGCAGCCGCCCACCGTCCAGCCCTTGAGCGAGCCCAGCGCGCGCAGCACCGGCACCTGAGGCCAGCGCGCAGCGATCAGGCCGGATGCAGCCACGACCAGCATGCCCAGCAGCACGCCACCATGCTGCACCCCCGAGAGTTGCGTGGACTCGCCGGGCGTGTAGCCGAACACCGAGCCCGCAAACGGCTCGAGGATGAGGTCTTGCGCGCTGTAGGCGAGCATCGACACGAACACGAAGATGGTGAAGCGGCGCGCGGCGGGCTCGTCCCACACCTGCGACAGCGCCTCGCGAAAGCCCGGCTTGCGCCCGGCCGCGCTCACGGATGCGGCCGCCGCCTGGGCACCTTGCACAAGGCGGCCCCGCCCCTCGACGCCCCACAGCGCCAGCGCGGTGAGGCCCACTGCCAGCAGGCACACCGACGAGGTGACCGCCAGCAGCCGCATCGGCGTGTACGGATCGAGCAGCTTGCCTGCCGTGCCTGCGGTGACCGCAAAGCCGACGATCATCATCACCCACACCAGGGTTGCGGCCGGGCCGCGGCGCGCCTGTGGCACGCGCTTGGCCAGCAGCACCAGGAGCGACGTCCCGCTGGCGCTCACGCCCAGGCCGATCAGCACGAAAGCCAGCACCGACAGCGCGATGCCCGGCCAGCGCTGCGTCTCCATCCACACGGTGGCCAGCGTCGCCAGCACGCCGCCGCAGGCCAGCACGCACATGCCACCGAAGATCCACGGGGTGCGGCGGCCGCCCACGTCCGAGCCATGGCCCATGCGCGGACGCGCCACCTGCACGATGTAGTGCAGCGCCACCAGGATGCCCGGCAGCAGCGCGGGCAGGGCGAGCTCGACCACCATCACCCGGTTGAGCGTGGAGGTGGTCAGCACCACGATCGAGCCCAGGCAGGCCTGCACCAGGCCCAGCCGCGCCACGCTGCCCCAGCCGAAGTCGCTGCCTGCGCTGCCGCTCATCTCAGGCCCCGCCCGCCGATGCGGTACGCAGCGCAAACGCGCTGACCATCATGCCGGCCACGAACAACGGCACACCAAAGCCGCTGTACCACAGCGCGCGCTCGGTCACGGACGCCAGAAAGCGCCGCATCATCACCAGTTGCACCATCAGCAGCGCGGCCACGCCCAGCGCATGCGCTTCCTGGCCCCACAGCAGCAGCAACAGCACCACGGCTGCCTGCGGCACCGCCATCGTCCAGCAGGCCACCTGCGCGGCGCGCTGCACGCCCAGCTGCACCGGCAGCGAGCGCACGCCCATCTGGCGATCACCCGCCACCGCCTTGAAGTCGTTCAGGGTCATGATGCCGTGCGTGCCCAGGCTGTAGAGCGCGGCCAGCGCGATCGAGCGCGCATCGGGCATGGCACCGCCGGCCATCACGGCCGCGCCGGTGATCCAGGCAATGCCTTCGTAGCTGATGCCGCAGGCGGCGTTGCCCCACCAGCCGTTTTCCTTCAGGCGCAGCGGCGGCGCGCTGTAGGCCCAGGCGAGGATCAGCGCAATCACCGCTGCACCAAAGCCCCAGGGGCCGAGCGCGAGCGCGACGAACAGCGACAGCACGGTCCACGCGATCGCAAGGTACAGGCCCCAGCGACCCGGGATCCGCCCAGAGGGAATCGGCCGCTGCGGCTCGTTGATCGCATCCACATGGCGGTCGAACCAGTCGTTGACCGCCTGACTCGTGGCGCACACCAGCGGGCCGGCCAGCGCCACGCCCAGCAGGGCCAGCCACCAGCGCCCCTGCATCGGTTCGCCCGACGCGACCACGCCGCAGGCGAACGCCCACATGGGCGGGAACCAGGTGATCGGTTTCAGGAGCTCGGCAACGGCCGACAGCGCGGGGCGCGGCATGCCCCGGTTGTAGCCCTGACAGGCACAAGTGTCAACTCGAATTGACGTCTAGCAGCATGGACACATCGACCGCCGCCAGACTGGGGGCGCTCAGCCGGCCGCGTCGTCGTCCGCGTCCGGTGGCAGCGGCTCGCCCAGGGCGTCGCCAATGCCGAAACGGCGCAACTTGATGTACAGGCTCTGGCGCGACAGGCCCAGCAGCTCGGCGGCGGACGCGCGGTTGTCGCCGGTGAGCTGCAGCGCCGCCTCGATGCACAGCCGCTCGATCAGGTCGGTGGTGTCGCGCACGATGTCGCGCAAGGGTGCGCGGCCCACCAGCTCGGTCATCTGGCTGGCCGAGCGCGGCGGCTCACGGTCGCTGCGGGCGGTGTCGCCCAGGCGGCGGCCGACGTCGCGGATGGTGAAGCCAAAGCACGGCACGTCGCCGGAATTGACCGCGCAGGCCGAAATCTCGACCTCGGCGGTGGAGCCGTACTCGCCGCGCAAGGTGGTCGCAAACAGCCGCAGCGAGCCGTGCTGGCGCAAGTTGGAAAGCATCACGCTCAGGTCCACGCCGGTGCGGCCCAGCCAGCGGTCCAGCGACTGCCCGCGGGCCAGCTCTTCGCTGCCGAGCTGCCCCAGGTCGAGGAAGGACCGGTTCACGCCCAGGATGCGGCCGTCGGTGTCGGTGACAACGAAGGCATCGGGCGCGTTTTCCATGGCGCGCGCAAACAGCTCCTTGCTTTGCTCGGCATGGGTGGCTGCGGCGTGGAACGGCGCGGTCAGCCGGATCAGGAAGTGCGGCGTGTTGTCCTGGCGGAACAGCGATACCGACAACTGCATCTCGCCCGAGCCGTCGAGCAGCTGCACGGGCTGGTTCTCCGAACGCCCGTTGGCGCGCACCCGCTCCAGCATCTGCTGCACAGCGCCCACGCTGTCGCGGTCCAGGCTGTCCGACAGCGTCCAGTTGGCGCGGCGCAGGTCATCGCCAAACAGCCGGTGCGCCGCCGGGTTGGCCTCTTCGAGCTTGCCGTTGGAAGCGTCGAGGATGAGCACCGCCTCGGAGGCGATCTGGAACAGCAGCCGGTAGCGCGTCTCCACGCTGCGCAGCCGCCAGTATTCGCGCTCCATCGACAGTTGCGCATTCACCAGCCGCTGCTGCAGCACCGCCTGCGGACGCAGGTCGCGTGCAAAGGCCACCTTGTGCGCCGACGACAACGGCTCGCCCTCGGCCTGCGGCAGGTTGAGCACCGAAAACGACAGCGGAATCTCTTCGCCCTTGGGCGTGAGCTGGTTGATGTGGCGCCAGCGCGGCGGCTGCCGGGTGGCATCGGGTGCCAGGTCGCTGGCGATCGGCTCGCGCAGCAGGTCGTCCACCTTGGGCCGGCTCTCGGCGGTCACCAGGTCCATCCAGGGCCGCCCGCGCCAGGCGGTGCAGCCCATCGCGGCGAAGTCTTCCTGGCCGAACGCCAGATCGCAGATGACGCCCGAGGCGTCGAGCACCAGCACCACATCGGCCGCAGCGGCGATCAGGCTGGCCGCGACGCGGGCATCGAGGTCGGAAAACAGGAGTTCCGGGGTGATGAAAGGTCCGCCGGATCGCGCTTGCGTGGCCTGGGGCATACCGTTCTTCCGAAGGTCGTCTTTGTTGTTTTGCGTGTCGTTACTGCCTGACTTCGCCTTGGGGCGGCGGCTCACGATACCTCGCCTTCACCCGCGGCCAACCGACCGGCCAGCGCCACCGCCTCTCGGCCATCCAGCGCCACGCCATCGGCGTCCAGTCGGTCCGCGCACTGAGGCACACGGGCCACTGCCGAGCCGCCGACCATTATGCCGACCGCCGGATTGCGGCTGTGGGCACGCACCTGCGCCACCAGCGCCCGCACCGGCTCGATCTGCTCGACGGTGCCGAGGGTGAAGCCGACCACGTCGAACCATTCTTCGCGCACCCGCCGCAGCGGGTCGCCCGCGCCGTCCACCGGGTCGCCGCAGACGTCCCAGCCGGCATGCGCAAACAGCTCGGCCACCATCGACAGGCCAAAGGTGTGCTGCTCCCCGGGTGTGGCCAGCAGCAACACACGCCGGCCCGCCACCGGGCGCTCGGTTTCGTTGCGTGCGCCGACCTCGCGCATGAGCTGCTGCAGCCGCCCCAGGCCCACGGTGACATCGGTGAAGCTGAGGGCGTCCTCGACCCACCAGCGGCCCATCAGCTGGGCCACCGGCTCGAGCACGTCAAGATAGATCTGGTCCAGCGACAGGCCGCGCGCCTGCAACGACTCGAGTCGCGCCTGCGCGAAGGGCGGGTCCTGGTCCAGGACACAGCGCGCGAAGTCGTGGATGTCGTCACTGCTCAGCGGCGCGCGCGCCCGTGCGTGGCCGGGCGCACCGGGCGACTGCTCGTGCGACTTCATGAGGCGTGGAATGATCTCACATTGAACGGCGCGCGCAAGCAGCGCCTGCGTGCCATCGAACTCACGGCCATCGCCTGGCGCGGCGGCCGGCGCGCGCCGGTCATCCGCATCGCCCCAGTTCAGCGAACGCAGCCCGGCGTCCGGCTCGGGCGCCATGCGACTGGCGTCGGCTGGGCCGCGATCGTCCATCCAAGATCCCATACCGTCTCCGATGCGTTGCCAGGCAACGCTGATGTCGACTTGCACGGGGCCGGTGCATGCCGGGGCGCTCTTTCGCAGTCTGCCGGGCCAACCCGCCCGGTCCGAACCACTGTAGCGACCCCAAAACCATGTGTCAATATTAAGTTACGTCAAATTTGATTGTCACTTGGGCTGTGAGAGTCTAAATTG
>JACCDP011119685.1_pt1 | contig 16558 bp, 7 predicted proteins | sample 7445841 | NCBI WGS metagenome assembly JACCDP01 (sample SAMN15323441, study PRJNA562643) | freshwater metagenome | isolation source: river surface water | place: USA:Blue River Watershed | collected 2017-08-17 | reverse complement strand
AGAGGTGGTGGATTTTCGGCAGAAGTTCCTCATGGAGTGAGATTCCTTACCAGATCTGAATTGATGGAAGAATAAAATTGTTTAATCATTCCTGACTTGGAAGTACTACAGTGAAACGGGTTTTTCCTGGTTTAGAATCTAAGTACAACGCCCCTGAGTGTTTTTCTAAAATCCTACCGATGATATGTAAGCCCAAACCCGAACCTTCCCCTGCAGACTTAGTTGTAAAAAATGCCTCAAATATTTTTGAGCGTATTTCAGGAGAAATTCCTGATCCACTATCTTGGATTGAAACTGAAACATATCCCCCACTGTAATCAGGATTTCGCTTATCAATATCAGGAATTCCCTGTAAATTTGGAGAATCCTCGATGTCGATTTGCAGTGTCCCCTTTTCATCCATGGCTTGGATAGCGTTATGGATAAGATTTGTCCAGATTTGGTTTAATTCATCTGGATAACATGGAATCGGAACTATATTTTCACTATAGTTTTTAGTAACCTCTATTCCATATTTTATTTTGTTGTGCAAAATGATCAAAACGGTTTCTATACCCTCAGTTAGATCAGAGACTGTCTTCTTCTCTTCTTGCTCAAAGTGCATAAAAGACTTTAAGGACTTTACAATTTTTGAAACTCTATCTGCTGAAGTTAGTATCACTTTAGATTTTTTTTGGATTCCATAGAGATCGCTTGCTAAGCTCAAAATCTTTTCAATATCTGTACGACTAAAGATATTTTCTCCACTTTCCAAGGCATCTATAAGACCTAATTCTAAAATGTAATCTGCAATCATTTCAACATTGTTCTGATCTTTTTTCTCTAATAAAGAAATTACCTTTTTCCGGATTGCTCTAGCTTCTCGACTAGAAATTGCTAAAAGTGGTTCCTTAGAAATCTCTAGCAAATAATTTACATGCTGAAGATCTTCCGTTGTAATATTACTAAGATTAGGATTCATTTTTTGGACAAGTCCCTTCATAGAATCTAAGATATTTTCCGAATTAGCTTTTATAGCTCCAAGAGGAGTGTTTATCTCGTGAGCAACGCCTGCAACCATTGTCCCAAGAGTAATCATTTTATCTGACATGACTAATTGCTTTTGTGATGCTTCTAAGTCGAGGTATGCTTTAGTTACACGTTCTTTGGTTTGTTCAAGCTGTTGGTTTGAAAGCTGTAGATTATGCGAAAGATTTTCAATGTAAATATAAGCATTTGAGAATCTCTTTGTGAGAATATAGCTTTGGATGAAAATAACTATAAATAAACCTAATGGAAAATAAAAACCATTTCTTAAATAACCATACTCATTTAAGAGATCATTTGTTACGAATAGTAATAGTATTAAGAAAGCAAAAAACAGATAAAGAGATTCTGGTCTTTTAAAATAAATAGCTTTTAATGTAATTATCATTAAATATCCCATACAAATAACCACATTTATTAAGATATAATCAAATATATTTAGATAATTTAGTATATCTATTGATCCTATGAATAAAAATAGTAGTAAACAAAAAACTGTATATATCTTTGTAAAAATAATAGATTGATCTTCTTTAAATATACTGGATATAAAGAGAACTAAAAAAAGGGATCCAAAAATTGTAGATGAAAAGTCTATTTTTACTTTGTAATGATATATTAAACTTGGAAATAAATTATAAATAAATAATTCCCCATTCGTAATAGAAAATATAAAAATTGAACTACAAAATAAACCAAAATATAGTGATGAATAGTCTGTTCTTCTTGCATTGAATAAACCAATGTGATATAATCCTATTAAAAATATTCCACCTGCAATAATAGATTCTATACCAATATTCAGTTCTCTTTTTTTATGTAAGGAATCTTTAGAACCCAATACAATTGATTGTATTACGCCTCCATTATTTACATCATTGTTACATACTTCAATTTTTAAGATATTTATCTCTGAAGTAGAAGGAATATCATAAATACCTGGTTTAGCAGATGGAGTACATTTTTGGATGTCACTACCCACCACTCCTCCACTTCCAATTAACGTACTATTCCAATAAATATTATAGCTTGTATTGATTAATCCAGGTCTAATAGAAAGACTTTCAGTTTGATTTTTCAATAAAATATTTAATTTATATATATAAATACCTTTCAGCTCGGATCTTTTTCCTTTTAGAAGAATCTCTTCTTTTGTACTAGGTACACTTATATATGAACTTTCATTTTGATCTTGGTTTTCTATCCAGTTGAACTCCCACTCTCCATCCAGTTGAATTTGCGCATCTCTATTAAAATCCCAATTTTGTAGGTCTAATAAACCATTCACTGCTTTAGGAGAAGACTTATTAGAAGGAGTACAATTCTGTAAAAAAAAGAAACTGAAGAGTATAAGGCTTCCAAAAATATTGAAAAATAAGATTGGCATTGGGAATGGTTGGCTCTCTTTTTTTATTGGTGAGTGAAGCACATCCTATTTTCTTTGTTTTTAAAATATAGCAACTACATTTTATATCAATTTATATTTTCACCTAAACTCTAACTAAAAATTCAATTTTTAGTATTTATTGAAAACTCCGGCTAAAACGTACCTCTTACTTCTGCCCTCTCCAGATAATTTAATTAAACACTTCTTTTTAAGTAAATACCAGCTTGAAGTATGAATAGGATCTCTCTTTTCTTTTGATTTTTATTAACAAGCTAGTTCAGATAATAAATCAGAAGCACTGATATGCTGAATATTCATTTTATCCGTAAATGATTCCTCTAGTTGAAAATAGACAATACAGCAACGTACTTCGGGGAATTTTTTCCTTAAATATTGAAGAGGCTTATTCTCTTTGGGCTTTTTGGAATATTTGCACTCTATAAAAAGTATAGGATTATTTTTATGCAATACAACAAAATCTACTTCTCTTAAGTCAATATCTCTGAAATATCGTAGTTCCATCTTTTTCCTTTGTGTATCCTCTAAAAAATAACAATGCTTTAATAAATGAAACGCTATCATATTTTCAAATCTGGCTCCTTCCTCTTCTATTAAACTCCAATCATAATGATAGTGTTTTGATTCTTTTTTGACCGCCTTTATTTTAGGTGATCCATATGGATAGACTCTAAAAACTATATACATATTTTCGAATATATCAATCCATCGTGATACAGTCTGATGAGCTACCTGTAAATCTTCTCTCAGGGAGTTGATGGAGAGAGGAGAGCCTACCAATCCCGGAAGTCTATCAGCGAGAAGTTCCAATAAACTTATATCTTTGATAGTTTCAAGATCACCAATTTCCTCTCTAACCAGTCTGGAGAGATATTCTTTTGACCATCTGATAGCATCTATAATTGAACTTTCAAATAAAGGTTCTGGAAACGGTCCTCTGTTTAAAAGTCGAATCATTGCATCTTTATAGTGATCTTTGATTTCTCTATACGATAGAGGTAGAAGTCCCAAAAGATGGTATCTTCCCTGTAGAGAGTCTCCTCCATGCCTATAATGATCCAATCTGGCACTTCCTGTAATCAATATAGATATCTCTTCATTTCTTTTGTCATAGAGACCTTTTATGATCTGCCTCCATCTACTAAATTTATGTATTTCATCCAGGACAATAAGTCCTTCTCCGGAGGGGAATATTTCTTTTCTAAATTTAGTTCTATCTTCAAGAGAATCATAGTTCAGATACCGGGAGAGACTTCCTGTTTGTTTTTTTAATAAATACTTTGCAGTAGTTGTCTTACCACTTTGTCTCGGACCTGATAAGAAAACCATTTTCTTTTCTAAATCTTTCTCAATTTGGGTATTTAGATATCTCTCTTTAATAGAAAATTTCATGATATTACAAAAATACTAAACAAGATATTTCATGTCTAGTTAAATTAAATAGCAAGATTATTTAAGTATATTTGAATAATCTTGCTACTAAATTCAGAGATTGGATTGATTTGGAATCTGTACTTAATAATATTTTATTTCCATAATTCTATAATCACAAGTCAACTAGTGCTCAGGTTTGTTTCGAGTTATCTTAGGCACCCAGGGTTTTTTTAGGATGGTAGTACCACCACAAACTCCGTTCTCCCTTCCCCACTCCTAAAAAAGAGAGCTCCTCTATGCTCATGGACGATCTTCTTGCAGGTATACAATCCCAGCCCTATTCCTTCCCCCAAAGATTTGGTTGTAAAAAAAGGAGTAAACACTTTCTCCTGTAGCTCGATGGGGATTCCGCTTCCTGAATCTGTTATACTCACTACTATCCAGCCTTTTTTTTGGTCTTTCTGAAAAAGGGACTCTTCTATTAAGCTGGAAGTTTTATATCCTTTCAGACTCTCAGGAAGCTTTTCCACTTGTTCTAAGCGTAACTCTAGCTTCTTATCTGTGGTATACATTGCCTGTATGGCATTGAAAAAAAGATTCTTCCATACCTGAGAGATGTTTTCAGCTACGCAGGTAAGTTTTAATTCTCCTGGGAAATCTTGGAGAACATTTATCTTTCCCATCACATAGTTGTCATACACATGTAGAGCTTTGTCAAGTTCTTTTACCAGATCCACTTCTTTTCTGGATGACGAAAGCTCAGTGTTTAAGTAGCTTCGCAAAGCAAACACTATACGGCTTGCTTTCTCTACGGCTATCTCTATGCTAGAGAGAGAATTAGACTGGTTTTTAAATACTTCAGCCATGGTGAGAAATTTGGAAAATCGTTCGGCACCCAATTCCTGTATATAGGTTTCATAAGGGGGAGGGAGTCTCAGGTGGACAAGAGATTCAGATAATGTAGTACGAAGATTCTCATCCTCTACTCTCTCCGAAAGCATCTTTTCAGTATCCTTTCTCTGCTTTCTTTCATCTTTGGAATTCAGAAAAATTCTATTTTTTAGGGACTGCTCTACTATTTCATAGAAGATAGTTTTTTCGGAAGGAGAAAGGGTTTCTAAAAATTCAGGAACAATTTTGAGAGTACTAGAATTATTCTGTTCGAGAAGCTCGGCATGAGAATGTATGACGGCTATTGGATTGTTGATCTCATGGGCGATTCCCCCCACTAATTGCCCTAGACTTGCCATACGCTCTGCCTCGATGAGCTGATTTTGGGTAGCCTGGAGTTCTGCATAAGCGGCTTCGATTTTTTGTTTTTGGAGGGATTGGTAAATAGAAGGTGTGATGATTTTAATATAATTTTCAATCTCTGTTCTGTCTGTTTTAGTCAGTTCCAATAGATTGGAGTTGACAACTTCATTATCTGAAAATCCTAATATTCCAAATGTCTTGCCATCATTGATGAGGGGAATGGGATAGTAACTTTTCATTTTCAAAAACTCCACGAAACGACTCTCCGATGCAGAAGCAAATTCTTTTTTCAATCGTTTAAAAAGATAGCCCTTCCCTTTCTCAATTATAATTTTATGGATTGAGTTCTCTTCGGTGTAGTCTATTATATTTTTAGATAAAAACTCCTTTACCTCAGATGCATCTTCATCTACCAATGAAAAAGAATCAAATGGTCTTAACTTAGAAGATTCTTCATCTATAAGGTAAATAGTAAGGCTATTTATATTATAATTTATGTTTAGTACATTCAGAAGTTTATAGAACAGATCATTCAATGAATTGGACTGAACGATAGCCTCATTCATGGCATTGATTCTTAAGAGCTTATTCAAGATTTGGTCAACTTTTTCTTTTTGGAGATTTAGCTCTGCATTTGTCCTTTCTATCTCTACTTTTTGTAAAGATTGATAGATGGAGGGAGAGATGAGTTTGATAAAATTTTCTAATTCTTTTTTATCTTCCGAAGTGAAAGATTTATAAGTGTTGGAATTAAATTTATTATCGGAAATCGTGATTGTACCAAAAGCCTTATTTTCAGATTGTAAGGGAATGATATATATAAAATTCATTCCTAAGATTTCGATGATTTTCTTTTCATTTCTATAAATATTTGGATTTTTGATTTTGTTTGACATAAAGGTCTTGTTCTTAATGATGCAATTGGAATGAACACAGAATATGTCATACAAATCAAATTCTATTTTCCTGAATTCTTCTATTTCATTTTCGGAATATTTTTCATGTCCGTAACTCTTCAAATATTTTATTTTCTTTTCTTGAAAATTAGCTATATATAAACAGTAAGAATATATATTGTACTTTTTTCTCAAAAGTCTATTGACATTTTCTAATATTTCCTCTAAGGACTCTGATTTTATGATTATCTGTATCATTTCATTGAGATCAAAGGCTTTTGCGAGAGATTCCTCTATCATATCCTTTGCTTTTTGGACTTCATTTCTTGAGGATAAAATCTCCCGAGTAGCCGACTCTAAATCTTTCGTGCGATCTTTTATCTTAGTTTCTAAATTTTGACTTAGGTCTTTTACCTGCTTAAATGCTCCAGCAAAGCGTGAGGTCAATAAAAAGGACTGAGAGTAAATAAAAACTATAAATCCATAGGAGGCTAAATACATTGTATTAATTATATGATTATTGTGAAGTATATCATTTATTGATACAATTCCAAGTATTAAGAAACCTGATAAAATAGTTCTTCCTCCATCTCTCTTCTGAAAAACTGCCTTAACTATTACAACGATCGTATAAAAAATATAGACTATGAGGATTAGCTGAAAAAGTTGGAGAGTTGTTGTAAAATAAAGAGGGGGTAAAATGAGAACCAAAGAAATGAATATGTATCCTATTCTCGAAATATATTTATGTAAAAATGAAAAGATTTCCTCTGGATACAGAGAATATAAATACTCATTGAATACGGGCAATAACATATAGAGACTTAGGTATTCTAGCTTTCGCATAAAACTAAATTTTAAAAAAGGAAATAAAGTCTTCAAATAGACTTCTCCTGTAACTAAATTTCTAGTACCTATTGAAAAACATAAAAGTCCAAAGTAAAGTGCAGAGGGGTCATCTCTACGTAAGTAGTACAGAGAGAGGTGATATACACCCATTATAAATAAAATTCCTGTAACAAAAAGATCAAGTGCTACATTTTTGACTCTCGCTTGATTGATTCCATCTATTGTCCCCAAGGTAAGAGTTCCCCATAGACCCCCCTTATTGTCATGAAAATTGGAAACTACTATGGTAATGAAAAACACTTTGGAACGGGGAGTAAAAGACAAATAGCTAATATCACTGGAGGGTATGGATGATTCTTTGCTACTTCCCACTTTCCCAACTTCAACATTGAATTGATCTTCAATATAAATCTTAAATGCTGTTGCCTGACCTGGAACTTTGATAAGGAGGGGGATAAGGGGTGTGAATTCAGGAAGATAGACTTTTAAACGATAGGTACCATATCCCTGTCCATTTATTTTCTTCTCCTCATGATCCAAGGGAGGAGCCCCTTTCACTTTGTATCCATTCCAAGCATTAGGAACTGAGATAAATCCTCTCTTCTCTGAGGCTAGGGATAGAGAATTCTCTTCGATAGGAAGGGTTTCCCAATAGAACTCCCACTCTCCATCTAAATTGATTATCCCATCAGTGAGAACCTTACTCTCTTTATCCGAGCCTTCAAACTTCCAATCTCTTAGATCTAAAACTCCCTTTTCAGCTTTTGGTAAAATTTTGCCTTCGGAACAGTTTTCCAATATAAGAAAACAGAAGAGTAGTAAGAATCCAAAGGATTTAGGAAGGAAATTTTTCATTTTTAAACAGTCTCTTTACTGAAAGGATAAATGATAATAGTTTTAATCTCTTTAATTATTTATAAAATCTAGCAAGTAAATTATTTTTTATTTCTAAAAAAGGTTCTCATATACCTTATTATAGATATCAGTACTATTTTAATTTTTTCTGAAAAGAAAAAACTTTTATTCAATGGAAAGAACTTACTTAATTCCATCTTCAATTTTTGATAAAGTCTTAGCTTTCAATTTCTTTGTTATTATATTCTTTTCACTTTTTTGAAATTTATAGTTTAAGATTTTCAATTCAAAAATCTCATAAGAAAGTTCTTTAGGAATGTAACAACTTACCCCGTCCCAGTTTGCAAGGTAAGTTTTTTAAGTAACTATAGAGTATTACAATACCCCGGAGGTTTCCCCTCGATCCCTCAATACGGGACAAGGTGATGTCCCTACTCGGGAACCATGTCTTTAGGCATATCGTCTACTCGGGGACCATAAGTGCGACCGTCCGGGTTTCTCTTCTTTTTTGGTTACTTTTTTCTTCTCTTTTCATAAAGAGAAGAAAAAAGTAACAGAGAGATTTGAGATTAAAGAGAAAATTCAAATTAAAAAAAATTAGTCTTTTAGATTTTAGTAAAATCAAAAAACTCAAGCTATTTTATTAACTTATATTTTCTAGCAAGCTATTTTTATATAATAATACCAATTCTTGTTATTTTATTTAATATAAATAGTGAGGATATGCAATATATCTCTTATTCTGTTACGAATATTTTTTTCTATTCAAATCTTTTTCCCATAATATAATTCCAATATATGACAGAACCCATACTTCTAGCCATTCTATTTGCTGATCGAATCATCATTGAAAACAACAATAAAAAGGGAATTATAGGAACATTTGATAAGTTTATTTCCCAAAGTTTTCCCGTAACTTTCCCTCCTTGGGGTATATATGTGTCTTTAACAAACATCAAAGGAAAACATTCCTTTGCTATCACTCTTCTCCATCTAGAAACAAATAAAATTGTAATCCCTATCAATGGTGAACTTGAGAGTGAAAGCCCAGAACAAACAATAGAACTCACTTTCAATCTAGCAGGGGTAGTTTTCACATCTCCAGGAAGGTACAATCTCTCTGTTGAGTTAGGTGGAGAGCTTTTGGGCTCTCGCGTACTGTATGTAGAGACTAGTAATATGCACCCCAACTCCTGAAATCTATTTTTTAGCTATTGAACTTCTCTCTTGACACTTTCTCCTGATTTCCAATCCTTTCTTTCAGAGGACTAATGTTTCATGCAAAATGCAATCTCGCAGGTGAAGAGTATCCTAGAAGCCCTTCCCTACATCCGCAAATTCTCCCAAAAGATAATTGTGATCAAGTACGGTGGAGCTGCCATGGTGAGAGAAGAACTCAAAGAGTCTTTTGCCACAGATATAGTTTTATTGAAATACGTAGGAATCCAGCCTGTGATCGTGCATGGAGGGGGACCTGAGATCAATCACTTTCTAAAAGCTCTCCAGCTTTCTTCTCAATTTGTACAGGGGCATCGTGTCACAGATAAACCCACGATGGAAGTTGTGGAAATGGTTTTATCAGGAAAAGTCAATAAAGAGATTGTAAGTCTAATTTCTTCTAAAGGGGGTAAATCTGTGGGAATCTCTGGGAAAGATGGTCGCACAGGTATTGCAGAAATTCATAAACTGGAGATCACAAATGAAAGTGGTATTCAGGAAATAGTAGATTTGGGACTGGTAGGTGAAATCAAGACAGTGGATCCTTCCCTCATCCTAAGTTTACTCTCCAATGATTTCATACCCGTTATCTCTCCAGTAGCAGAGTCCCAAAATGGGGAAACGCTAAACATCAATGCGGATACGATGGCAGGTGCTATTGCTGGAGCACTTGGTGCGGAAAAATTGATTCTTCTCACTGATACAGAAGGTGTCCTAATAGATGGAACTCTTGCAAATTCTCTCAGCAAAAAAGAGGTTACCGAGCATATTTCAACTGGCAAGATATCTGGAGGAATGATTCCTAAAGTAAATTGTTGTACAAAGGCTTTAGAACTTGGTGTAAAAAATGCACATATCATTGATGGTAGATTGGAGCATTCCATTCTCTTAGAGCTTTTCACAAATACCGGTATTGGCACTATGATAGGGTTATAAAATGAAATATATTTTTCTTCTTAATTTGGTTAGCTGTGCCTTTATGACTGGTCTGATCTGGTGTATTCAGGTAGTACACTACCCACTCTTTGAAAATGTTGGAAAAGATAATTTTGCTTCATATCACTCATTACATAGTATTCGTATTACTTATGTAGTTCTACCTGTGATGTGTATTGAAATACTCACATCTTTTTTACTTCTTGGAGACAATGAATTTATGAGTGCGAATTTGAGTTGGATATTATTTGGTATGGTTTTGGCTATCTGGGCATCAACTTTTTTTCTACAAGTTCCCATGCATGGAGTTCTCTCTTCAGAACTATCTATAGATGCAGTGCACAGACTTGTAAATACAAACTGGGTTCGTACTTTTTTTTGGTCTTTACGAGCAGTCATACTAAGTGTACTACTTTTAAAGATTCTATAGATTGTTGATTTCATTTATGACTACTTTCTTTCAACTCCTTATCCTACTTATTTTATTACAAATCACCTCTCCTATCTCAGCTGATCCAAAGAAAGAAAAAAATCCCGTAGATTCTACTTCGAATTCCGAATTGTTTTACGAAGATAGCTGGGATAAAGTGAAAACATTGGAAGGGGAAGGAAAACCCCGTTCTGCAATTAAAATCTTAAAACTTATTTATGATCGATCCAAAAAAGAAAACAATTCTTCCATGTTCATCAAAACAATCATTCACCAACTAAAGTACATGTCAAATCTAGAAGAAGAAGAGTTTTATTCCACCTTCAACCAACTGAGAGAAGATGTAAAAACTGCAAAAGCTCCCACAAAGCAAATTTTATACTCAATTCTTGGGGAAATGTATTGGAACTATTATCAGGGAAATCGATTCCGTTTTATGAACCGTACAGAGGTGCAAAGTACAAAGGATCCTGATGTACGTAAATGGGATTTAAATACTATCATCCAATATTCTTCTTTGTGTTACCAAAAGTCTCTAGAGGAAGATGCTCTTCTAAAGTCTACTGAAATCAAAAAAATAGAACCTATTTTATCTTTCCAAAAAAATCAAGACTTTGAAAGACCTACTCTGTACGACTTTTTAATTCACAGGGCTATTGATTTTTATTCCAACCAAGAGACCACCATAACATCTCCAATCGATAAATTTTATATATCTAAAAATACGATTTCATTAAACTCTAAATCAGATTATTCTCTCTACCACTCAGAGGCAGAAAGATTTATAGGAGCCTCCATTTCTAAAGTTGAAGAAAACTCTTTTTCTTATAAAACTGTGGTTCTGCTTCAGAAATTATTAGCATTTAGGTTAGAAGAAATTAAAAAAAATCCTGATTCAAAAAATGAGGTATCTGCTTATATCGATGCTGAATTAAAACGTCATACGATTATTTATTCTTTATCTGTAGAACCCCAAAAAAAAAGTTTTTATCTGGATGCTTTAAACATTTTAAAAAATAAAGTAGAAGCAAATCCCTCCTCAGCAGAAGTTTCATATCTAATAGCCAAAGAATTTGCTGAGAATGCTGCTCTTTACAATCATAAATATGGGAATCTCAATTCCGACTCAGCCAAAAAAGCAGTTGAAATATGTTTAGCTGCTACTTTTGAATATCCAAAGAGTTTTGGTGGAAAAAACTGTAATTCGCTGATAAAATCTCTGAAAGAAAAATCTATTCAAATCCAGTTAGAAAAAACAAATCTTCCAAATGCCTCATTCCCAGTACTACTGACATACAAAAATATTAAGTCTTCCAATTTTTTTATCCATACTTTTTCTAAAGAAGACCAACAAAGTATTCAGAAACTCTTTGAAGAAATGCGCAGAAAATCAGGTTATATCCCTTATGAAACAATTGTATTTGAATACTTCTCAAAAAAGCAACCTATATCAAAATTTTCAATCAATTTAGAAGCACCAATAGACTACAATTCTCATTCTTCCGAAATAATATTTCCACCCCTACCCAAAGGAAATTTTATAGTTTTTGCCACCCCTGAGGAAACACTCACCTCTCAAAAAAATGGAATTGCTTTTGATACTTTTGTAATTTCAGAAGTTGCCTATATTAATAGGAACAATGTTGATACCATGGAATTTTATCTCACCCATCGTTCAACAGGAGAGCCACTAAAAAATGTGAATATATCCCAGATCCAGGAATTGTATGACAATGTAACTTCACAGTACAAAGAATCAAATTATAAAGTATTTAAATCTGATGTAAACGGCTATTTTAATGTCCCCATTCTAGATAAATCCAATATAAAATTCCATTTAGAGGTAGATTACAAAGATGAAAAGTACATCATTGGAAATCCTCTCAACCCCGTAGGTAACACACTAAGAGGTTTATTTTACCAATCTGTAAAAGGAGAAGTCCCTAAAGAATCAAAAAATATTAAGACTTTCTTTTTTACAGATCGGGCAATTTATCGACCTGGTCAAAAACTTTTCTTTAAAGCAATACCAGTTGAATCACTCGGTCAAACTAATAAAGTGTTACCAGACGAGCCTATTACTATTCAGCTTTTAAATGTAAATAAAATCATGGTATCTGAATTAATTTTAAAAACAAATGAATTTGGTTCTGTAAGTGGTAGTTTTATTATCCCAACAACTGGGTTAACGGGAAGATATAGTTTGAAGTGTACTACTCACTCCGGAGATACATATATTTCAGTAGAAGAGTATAAGAGACCAAAATTTAAAATTGAACTAAACCCACCAAAAACAGAGTTTCGTTTAAAGGACACGATTGCCATTAAAGGTATAGCAAAAGCATATTCAGGAGCCTTTATAGATAATGCAAAGATGAAATACACTGTTAAACGACAGGCTATATTTCCAAGATGGTTTAATAGATATGGACTTATGCCTCCAGTTTCTCCGGAAACTTTAGTCGCAGTAGGTGACTCGACTACAGGCTCAAATGGTGACTTTCAGATTTCATTTGATGCCATACCAGATGAAACCATATCCATGGAAACAGAACCTGTATTCCAATATATAATTTCTCTAGATATCACAGATACAAATGGTGAAAATGTCTCTGAAAGTATGCGCCTATCAGTAGGAACTGTATCACTAAGAACATATACTGGAATTCCTGATTCTGTTGATAAAGAAGACTTTAAGAGTGTTTCCATAGAAACTAAAAATCTTTCTGGGATTTCAGTACCCACATCTGGAAAATTAGAAATTTTTAAGTTACAGTCACCCCAATATCCTCTGCGAGAAAGGGTCTGGAACTCCCCAGACAGGCTTATCTATTCCAAAGAAGAATGGCACTCAAAACTTCCTCTTGATCCATACGGGGGGGAACTAGAAAAAGATAGTTGGAAACGCGAAGATACAGTTCTTTCCTTAACTTTTAATACAGGTATAAGTAGTACTGTCGCTATACCTGAATCAACTAAGTGGAAATCTGGAATGTATCTCGCAACAACTACATGTAAAGATTCACTTGGAAGAGAAACAAAAGAACTTAAGTATTTTTCAATTTTTTCTTCTAAGGAAAAAGTACTTCCAGCACCAGATAATAGATTTTTTATCCTCTCTAAGAAGAATTTGGAAGTTGGAGATACCCTCAATGTAACAGTTAGTAATCTGTTTAGGGGTCCTGCTCTATTTGAGGTAGAACAAAATGGCTCTATAATTTCATCTGAATGGTTAGACCCTCAAAAAACTGAGTCAGAAATGATAACCCTAAATGTTCCCGTTACACAAAATGCACGTGGAAATTTTGGAATTCATTATACCTATATTTTTAATAATAGACTTTTTACAAAAAGTGAGACAATTCTAGTACCTCATTCAGATAAAGAGCTGAAAATAAGCTTTTTATCTTTTCGAAATAAGGTTCAACCTGGGTCAGAAGAGGAATGGAATCTAAAAATTGAAGGTTTTAAGAAAGATAAATTAGCAGCTGAAATGCTTGCTACTCTTTATGATGCTTCTTTAGATTCTTTTAAAATGAACCAATTTAATTTCAATATCTTCTCGTCGTACTCTGCATCACGAACATGGGGTAGTACAAATGGTTTTCAAAGTAGCCAGGGTTTTTTCTATTCGTCGAATTGGAATGATCCATACACATACCAAACAAAATTCTATCGATCTATCAATTATTTTGGATACAGATTTGGTTTTATCCAACCTGTTGTGTATAGCAAAATGAGTAGGACAATGGCAGAATCACCCATGATGGAAGATGCACCTTCCCCTGCTCCAAACTCTGAGAAAGTCAAAAAAAATGACAGTACTACAATTGAAAAACCAACCATTCCTAATATTCGCTCAGATTTTCGTGAAACTGCATTTTTTTATCCGGAGCTAAGAACTGATGAATCTGGAAATATTCTAGTATCATTTAAACTTCCCGATAGCCTTACAACTTGGAAACTATTAGGTTTTGCACATACCAAAAATCTAGAGTACGGGTTTGTAAAAAATGAATTAATAGCACAAAAAAATCTTATGGTTGTTCCAAATACACCCCGTTTCTTTAGAGAAGGTGACACAGTAGAATTTTCAGCAAAAATTAAGAACCTCTCTAATGAATCCTTATGGGGTAAAACTGAGCTTGAACTTTTTGATCCTAGTTCTATGAAAAATATCTCTAATCTTTTCATTCCATCAGAGAATAAAAAGAAAGGAGAATATGAAACTTCATTTGAAGTAAAAAGTGAAGGAAGTACTACAGTTTCATGGCTCTTAAAAATTCCTTCTGGAATAAACTCAATCATGTATCGCATTAATGCCACAAGCGGTAAATATAGTGATGGTGAAGAAATGATTTTACCCATTTTAACCAATAGAATGCTTGTTACTGACACACTCCCACTCTCAGTAAACGGGAAAGGATTACATAGCTTTCAATTTAAAAATCTATTAGACTCTGAAGAATCGGGATCCTTGCGTCATCATAAATTAACCCTTGAGTATACTTCAAATCCAATTTGGATGGCAATCTCATCTTTACCTTATTTGGCAGAATACCCATTTGAATGTATGGAGCAAACCTTTAATAGGTACTACGCAAATACTCTTTCCCTACATATTTCAAAAGCCAATCCTGAAATAGAAAAGGTTTTCAAAACATGGAGATCACTCCCCGACAAAGCAAATAATTCCCTTTTGTCTAATTTGGAAAAGAACCCTGAGCTGAAAGGTCTTCTCTTAGAAGAAACGCCTTGGGTACTCAACGCTAAAAATGAATCAGAAAATAAAAAACGTCTTGCACTACTCTTTGAGTCAAAAAAAGCAATGGATGAAATGCATAGAGCACTATTAAAAATCAAAGAAAATCAGACCATAGATGGATCATGGGGTTGGTTCAAAGGGATGAATGGGAATCGCTTCATTACGCAGTACATTTTAAGTGGATTTGGTCATTTAAAAAAAATTGGCGTTTATTCAGGAGAAAAAAATCTTCCAATAGATAAAGTTACTGAATCCGCTATACGCTTTTTAGATAAACAAATATTGGATGATTATCAAGCAATCATTAATCTTACTAAAAATGACACTACCAAATTAAATGATAACTACTTAGATCCTATTGTAGTACATTATCTTTATTCAAGAAGTTTTTTTCCTGAATATAAAATCTCTACTAAAAATGAACAAGCATTTTCATTCTTTTTAAAACAGGCTAAAAAATATAAATTTACAACTTCATACTATTCACAGGGTATGATTGCATTAGTATTTTACAGAAATGGGGATAAAAAAACAGCAAGAAAAATATTAGATTCTCTAAGAGAAAATGCAATCCAATCAAATGAATTGGGAAACTATTGGAAATCTAGATGGTCGTTTGATTGGTATGAAATGCCAGTAGAAACACAGAGTTTACTCATAGAGACCTTTTATGAAATAGAAGGAGCATCTCCATTTTTAGAAAAAATGAAGGTCTGGCTTCTAAAAAATAAACAATCCAATCAGTGGAGTAGCACTAAATCTACTGCCGAAGCAATTTATGCCCTACTTCTAGGTGATTCTTCGCTGAAGAAAACAGAAGCACCTGAAATTTATATTGGTGATACTAATTTAAACTATGGTTCATCTGAAAATAAAACAGAAGCTGGTACGGGATACTTTAAAACTTCTTTACTACCAAAAGATATCACTAGCACAATGGGAAACATCAAAGTAAAGTCTTATTCGAAAGGAATGTCCTTTGGTGCAATTTATTGGCAATACTTTGAAGCCCTGGATAAAATAAAGCCTGCAAAAACTCCTCTAAAAATTGAGAAAAAACTTTTTATACAATCTACTACAACCAAAGGTACTACGCTTCTACCGGTCTCTTTAAATCCCTTAAAGATAGGAGATCTTGTTAAAGTGAGGATTGAAATTACAGTAGATGCCGATATGGAATTTATTCATTTAAAAGATATGCGAGCTTCAGGGTTTGAACCCATGAATGTAATATCCAAAGCAAAATTTAGAGATGGACTTAGTTTTTATGAATCTACTAGGGATGGTTCTACAAACTTTTTCTTTGATAGGCTTCCTAAAGGCATACATATATTTGAATATCCACTACGTGTATCTCAAAAAGGAACTTTTTCAAATGGTATTACAACTATTCAATCTATGTATGCTCCTGAATTTGCTAGTCATAGCGAAGGTATGAGAATCAAAGTAGAATAACTTATTAATGACGCAACTGTAAAAACTTTCTTTTTCCGCCGGCAGGCGGAAAAAAGCCTAGGTTTGATGCGAATAAAATTGCAAAAACTGACTTT
>JACCDP010842816.1_pt1 | contig 16558 bp, 12 predicted proteins | sample 7445841 | NCBI WGS metagenome assembly JACCDP01 (sample SAMN15323441, study PRJNA562643) | freshwater metagenome | isolation source: river surface water | place: USA:Blue River Watershed | collected 2017-08-17 | reverse complement strand
TCCAGAAATAATTCATACTGCTGAATTTATTAAACATCCTGGTGAAGAATTAGGATATTATCTTGATATAATTAAAATAATTGATTATCCGGCACAGGATGATAGAGTAAGATATAATAAAAGATATGCTTCTGTATTTAGTATAGATCGTATTGGGAGTGTATGGAAATCATTTATAGATAGTTGTTATAGTTTTGATTGTGTTTATGTTATTTCACTTGATAAAACAGAGGAATATAAACAAGATGCTATTAAACGACTTGATGAAAGTGGAATACAATATGAATCAATAGCGTTTATAAATGGAATAGATGGAAGAAATCCAAACCCCAATTTTAATTTTAAGCCGTGGGATGGATGGAAAAAAGATAATAAGGAAGAACTTAAAACATTAGCATTAGAAAAACAATTTAGAAATAATCCTGAATGGTATTTACGAGATATTACTCCCGGAGAAATAGGATGTGTTTTATCTCATATTAAATGTTGGAAAGATGCCTATGAAAATAAGTTTGATTCTGTTTTAATATTAGAAGAAGATTTTAAATCAACAGAAAAATTTAATCAAACAATTATTTCAACTTTACCAAAATGGGATTTGATTCATTTAGGCAGAAATTTAATGAGAGATGTAACTGAACAAAATTATAATGCTTATTTTGTTCGTCCATTATTTTCATTTAATGCCCATGCTTATGCTTTAAGTAAAAAAGGGGTTGAAATACTTGTAAGTAAACGTTTAGAAGAAAATTTAATCCCAACAGATGAATTTTTACCTACATTGTATGACACACATTTCCGCCCAGACGTAGTTGAATTGTTAAATAAACACGATAAACGTAAATTAAATGCTTTTGCTACAAATATAGAATATATAGTACAAGAAGGAAATAAATCACAGACTGAAAATATACATTTAACACCAATAGCAGAATCTTTTAAAATAAAAATTATGGATAAAGAATACACCCCACTCCACCCAGAATTATATCAATACTGGAATGATACAGCCGCTTGGCATAGAAAATTTTTAGTACCCGGAATGGTAAAAAAAGAATGGGATTTATTTGTTGATGAAGAATTTGATGGTGCATACGTTTATCCTTTCTTTACTAAAGAATTTTGTAATAAAATAATTGAAGAAGCCGAACACGCAAATGTTTGGACTTATGCTAGACATGAATTTTATCCTACAACAGATTTCGTATTAACTGAAATTGGATTTGATAAAATTTATTATGACTTGCTTTGGGAATTTGTTATGCCAATGGCAATGCATAAATTTGGATTAGAAGGTAAAGGATGGGATCAATTACAAGCAGAAAACTTTTTAGCACGTTATACACCAGATACTCAAGGTCATTTAAGTTTACATCATGATAGTTCTCATATTACTGCTTTAGTAAATTTATCTGAAAAAGATACTGATTATACTGGAGGTGGTACGTGGTTTTGGCGCCAAAAGAAATTGTCAAGACCCCCACAAGGTTATGTAAGTGTACATCCTGGAAATATTACACATAAACATGGTGCCCGCCCTGTTTTAAGTGGAAAACGATATATTATAGTTTCATTCATGAAAAATAAAGATTTTTAATTATGGGAATTTTACAAGAAAAACCAACACAAATTACTGAAGAAGAATTAAAAGAACTTAAGGATCTTCAACAATCTAAACAATCACTTATATACGCTTTAGGTGAATTTGAGTATGAAAAATTGCGTTTGGAATCGCAAAAGCAAATATTAGAAGCTCAATTTAATAATGTTATTCAATTGGAATACGAATTATCTCAACGCATAGCTGAAAAATATGGTGATAACAAAATTAATTTAAAAACAGGCGCATTAGAATCTATCAATGCTTAGTTTTTAGACATTTTTCATATATTTATCAGTAGACAAAATCTATTCAAAACATGGCTGAAACTTTATTATCTCCTGGCGTATTAACTCGTGAAAACGACCAATCGCAAGTAACCGCAGGTCCTATAACTGTAGGTGCTGCTGTTGTTGGCCCAACAGTTAAAGGTCCCGTAGAAATCCCTACGTTAGTAACTTCATATTCAGATTACAAAAATAAATTCGGTACCGCTTTTGTTAGTGGTGGTGTAACTTTTGAATATTTAACTTCAATAGCTGCATATAACTACTTCCAACAAGGTGGTGAGTCTTTATTAGTAACTAGAGTAGTTTCTGGATCAGCAAGTACTTATACTCCTGCTACTTCATCACAAATCACCAACATTGGTGGTACTGGTGCTTCATTTGTTCTTGAAACACTTTCAGATGGTGTTATCATGAATAATGCTACCCAGAGTGGTGCTACTGCAAAAACATTACCTGGTAATGCTTTAGCAAGTGGTTCATTAGATAATATTCGTTGGAGTGTTACAAACGTAAATACAGGTTCAGGTACATTTAACTTGATTATTCGTCAAGGTAATGATACTCAAAACCAACAATTGGTAGTAGAAACTTGGTTAAATCTTTCATTAGATCCTAACTCACCAAACTACATCGAGTATGTAATTGGTAACCAAACTAAAAACTTAACTACTGATGCTGATAGCAATTTAGTAATTCAAGTTACAGGATCATATGTTAACCAAAGTAGATACGTTCGTGTATCTAATGTTCCTGCTCCAACTCCTAATTACTTATTAAATAATGGTAATTTTAATCCTGCATATACTGCTTCATTACCAGCCGTAGGTTCTGGTTCTGAAGGTGGTGCATTTGGTGGCGCTACAGGTCCTTTATTTGGAAATGGTAGTGGTGCTTCTACAGGATTAAAAATGTTTACTCAAATTGATCTTATCAACATTCAAGGATTATCAGGAAGTGACTACTCTAATGCAGTAGGAATACTTGCAAATCCTGATGAATATGATTACGAGTGGATTATATTACCTGGTGTTAACTACCAAAATGCTCCTGGTATCTTAAGTACATTAATGGCTAACTGTGAAAACAGAGGTGATACAATGGCCGTTGTTGATATGGTTAACTACGGTGCTGCTATTTCAGCAGTTAATACTGGAGCTAATAACTACGATTCATCATATGGTGCTACTTACTGGCCTTGGGTTCAAGTATTGTCTCAAGAAACTGGTAAATTAGTATTTGTACCTGCTTCAACAATTATGGCTGGTGTTTATGCTTACAACGATAAAGTAGCAGAAACATGGTTTGCTCCTGCAGGTTTCAATCGTGGTGGATTATCAGGTGTAATTCAAGCAGAAAGAAAATTATCACCATCAGATCGTGATAACTTATATATCAACAAAGTAAATCCGATTGCTACTTTCCCTGGACAAGGTGTTGTAGCATTTGGTCAGAAAACTTTACAAACTAAAGCATCAGCTCTTGACCGTGTAAACGTTCGTCGTTTGTTAATCACATTAAAGAGATACATTGGTAACATTGCTGATAATTTAGTATTCGAACAAAATACAGCAACAACTCGTAATAAGTTCTTAAACCAAGTTAACCCGTACTTAGAAAATGTACAACAGAAACAAGGTTTATACGCTTATAAGGTAGTAATGGATGAATCAAATAACACAGCTGAAACAATCGATAGAAATCAGTTAGTAGGTGCTATTTACTTACAACCAACTAAGACAGCTGAATTTATCATCTTAGATTTCAACATTACTCCGACTGGTGTTTCGTTTGCATAAGAAAATAAATTAACAATATTTATATCAAACAATAGATAAAATGGCAGTATTAAACCCGAACGAAATCATGTTCACAGCGTTTGAACCAAAAGTTCAGAATCGCTTTATATTATATGTAGATGGTATTCCTTCTTATTTAATCAAAAAGGCATCTGCTCCTGGATTTGAAGCTGGTGAAATTATTTTAGATCATATCAACGTTTACCGTAAAGTTAAGGGTAAAGTTCGTTGGAATGATATGACTTTAGAACTTTATGATCCTGTAGTTCCTTCTGGTGCTCAAGCAGTAATGGAATGGGCTCGTTTAGCACACGAATCAGTAACTGGTAGAGATGGTTATTCTGACTTCTATAAGAAAGATTTAACATTAGATATCTTAGGTCCAGTAGGTGATATCGTTTCTGAATGGATTATTAAAGGTGCTTACGTTAAAACAGCAACATTCGGTGAATACGATTGGACAGCTGACGCAGCAATTAGCTTATCAGTTACAATCGCTATGGATTATTGCATATTGAACTTCTAATAGTACACAGTAGATAATAGAAAGGCGCTAAAGAAATTTAGCGCTTTTTTTATCAAATTTTTAGGAGATATATATTTATATCAAACAACGTTATATTAATATGGAACAAAATTATGTTACAAGTGTAGGTTCTACCGAACCTCAAAAACCAAAATTTCCAACCGAAACAGTTGAATTACCTTCTAAAGGTTGGTTATATTCAGAAGACAATCCTCTTTCAAGTGGTAAAGTAGAAATTAAATACATGACTGCTAAAGAAGAAGATATTCTATCAAACCAAAACTATATTTCACAAGGAACAGTTATTGATAAATTGCTTCAATCATTAATCGTAACTAAAATCAATTACAGCGATTTGTTAATTGGCGATAAAAACGCTATATTAGTTGCTGCTCGTATTTTAGGTTATGGTCAAGATTATGAATTTATGTATGATGGAAGAAAAGCAACTGCTGATTTATCTAAATTAGAAAATAAACCTTTAAGAGAAGATTTAATTACTAAAGGTACTAATTCATTTGAATTTACTCTTCCTAGTACAAAAACAGTAATTACTTTTAAAGCATTAACTCACGGAGACGAATCAGCTATTGATCGTGAAATAAAAGGATTACAAAAAGTTAATATTAACACATCAGCAGATATTTCAACAAGAATGAAGTATGTTATTACTTCAATAAATGGTGATAGTGATAAAAAAACAGTTCGTGAATTTGTTGATAATTATTTTTTAGCTAAGGATTTAAGAGCATTTAGACAGTATTATAGAGAAGTTGTTCCTGATGTTGATATGAAAACTGATATCTTAGTAGATGGCGACGTAGTGGAGGGCGTTGAGGTAGGTATTGGAGTTAGCTTTTTTTGGCCTGACGCAGGAATATAGGTTTAACCTATTTAAACAAATTCATGAAATAGTATTTCATGGAAATGGTGGATATGATTGGCATACTATATATGATATGCCTATTTGGTTAAGAACTTTCACTTATAATTCATTAAAAAAATATTATGATGAACAAGCAGAACAACATGAAAACCAAATAAATACCCTGAGTAATAAAAATTCATCAAAAGCCGAAGTAGCTCGTCCAAATATCGCACCTAATCCAGGATACGTAACTAAAGCAGCGCCTAAAAAATAGGCGCTGTTAATATTTATATGTAGTAATAATATTATAGATGGCCGAAAACCCAGCACAAGATACCGCTAAACAGATACAGGAAGCTCAAAAGCGAATGAAAGATCTAAACGATGAAATTAAACGTTTGGGTGGAGAAGGGTTTTCAAATATAAATCAGTTAGTAGCAACCTTTAATAATGATCTTAATGGTGCCAACAGGCAAATAAGATTAATGCAGGATGAAGTTGATGATTTAAAAAATGCATTTTCTAATATATCCGATACACTTAAAAATGTAGTAGCTGATATTAATGGAAGTACTAAAGCTTCTACTTTATTAACTCGTAACTTTAACAAATTAGAAGACTATGCTCGTAAAATTCAAGACCATAGAAAAGGAGATAATGTTCTTAGCGTTAAAGAATTAAAAACTATAGAAAAGAAAGTTGCTAAAGAGATGGAATCTCTAAAGGCAAACTTAGAAGAAGCAAAAGCTCAAGCTACAATTCTTGAGCGCAAACAACTTACTGAAGGTTTAACTAAATCTGAACAAGAAGAATTAAAAAAGAATAAAGAATATCAAAGTGAAATTTCTCAAGCTTTAAATGATCAAAAAAGTTATTTAAATCAAATAGTTCCTTTAACTATAGCAGAAAGAAAAGAAGAAGAAAAAATACAAAAAACTCTTGGTTTAACAGGTATGGCCTTTAAAGGTATATCTGGTGCTTTAGAAAAAATAGGCATTCAAAGTAAATACTTTGAAGGCATGGAAGAAAAGTTAAGAGAAGCAGCTAAATCGGGAAAACAACTAAATGTATTTACTACAGGATTAAAAGGAGTATTTAGCGGAATAGGTGAAGCCTTAAAAGATCCTGTTGGAAAATTTCTTTTATTACTTACTTTAGCTAAAAAATTAGTTGATTTTGGTTTACATTTTAATAAACAAGCAGCTGAATTAGGAAAACAATACGGCTTATCTCGTGAAGCCGCTCAAGGATTACTCCACTCAATAGAAAAATCATCAGTTGCTTCTAATGACTTGTACATGAACTCCCATAACATGGTAGAAGCCATGGGGCAAGTTAATGAAGCTTTAGGAACTAGTGCTATATTAAGTGATGATTTAGTTAAAGGACAAATTGACCTAACTAAAAAGTTAGGAATGTCAGGAGAGGAAGCAGCTGGACTTACTAAATATTCTATATTAACAGGAAAAAGTCAAGAAGATATTGTTAAACAAATTACTAAAGCTAATAAAGGATTAATTAGTAATAAAGCTGTATTAAAAGAAGTAGCTAAAACTGAAGGCCAATTAGCTGCATTTTATAAAAATGATCCTGTATTAATAGGTCAAGCTATTTCTCAAGCACAAAAATTAGGTCTTACTTTACAACAAACTAAAGAAATAACTGATGGTTTATTAGATATTGAATCATCACTCCAAAATGAATTTGAAGCTGAAGTATTAACTGGTAAACAACTTAATCTAGATAAAGCAAGATATCTTGCTATGATGGGTAAAACAGATGAAGCTGCAAAAGAATTACTTGGTAATATTGGAGGAATAAATGAATTCCAAAAAATGAATCGCATCCAGCAAGACGCTATAGCTAAGTCTATGGGTATGTCTTCTGATCAATTAGCTAAAACTTTAACTCAACAAGCGGCCTTAGGTAAATTAAGTGATGCTCAAAGAAAAAAGGTAGCAGAATTAAGAGCAGCAGGTAAAGATGAATTAGCTGATTTGTATGAAAAAAATGCAGGTAACGATAAAGGTCTTGCAATGGCTGAAATGCAAGTTGATACTCAAGAAAAATTAGCTCAAGCTGCTCAAAAATTTCAAGACATTATTGCCAGTTTAGTTGCTGGTCCTATTGGTACTTTATTAGATGGTTTATCAAGTGGATTAAGTGTAATTAACCAAATATTCAAAGCATTATCTGTTTTAAAAGTTCCTCTTATGATAATAGGAGGCATATTTGGAACTATATGGACTGCAGCTAAAGGAATACAATTGGCAGAAACAATAACTGGTGCTTTACAAGGTAAAAAATTAAAACTTTTAGTAACAGAAAATTTGTTAAAAATAAAAGGCGATGCTATGGCTGCTGTTGACTTAGCTCGTGAAGGAAAGAAAATATCATTTAAACAACTAAATTCTGCTCTAGAAAAAGAATCATTTCTTGTTAAAACACAAGCATATGCTGTGGCTCTTAAAGAATGGGCAGTAGAAAGATGGAAATCATTAACTAAAAAAGAACAACTTGTTACAGACCAAGCACAATTACTTACAGAACAATCTACTTTAGCAACACAAGAATCTCAAGTTGTAGTTGAACAAAAAAGTTTATTAACTAAAATTAAAGAAAGTCTTATTGTCGCTAAAGATTTTGTTATAGAAAAAGCTAGTTTATTAGTTCAATATGCTTCTAATGCTGCTGAAAGAATAAGTTTAGCACTTAAACAAAAAGGAATACTTTTAACTATTAAAGATTTCTTTAAAAGTATGGCTCAAGCAGCTATGAAAGCCTATTCATCTGCTGCCGCTATTCCGTTTGTAGGATGGGCTCTTGGTATAGCAGCTGCCGCCGCTGTTGTTGGGTTAGGTATGAAATTAATAGGTACTGGAGATGACGTTGTATCTCCTGGATATGGAAAAAGAACATTAATGGCACCCGAAGGTGCAATAGCTTTAAATGATAAAGATACAGTTATAGCTGGTACTAATTTGGGTGGAAAAGGTAAAGAAAAAGATGAAATAAAAGGAGGAGGATCATCAATTGATTTATCTCCATTGATCGCTGCGGTTAATGAAGTAACGGCTGCGGTAAACGGATTAATGGAACGACCAACATCCGTGTACCTAGATGGTGTACAATTGGCACAAAAATTACAAACGCCAATGGCTGTTACTGCTCGAAAAACTGGATAACAAAATATTTATATAAAACAATAAAACATGGCACAGATTCTTGATCAATTACAAACATCACAGTTAAGTTTACAGGGTAAAACTCCTGAAACTTCACCAACTGCTTTGCCTTCATCTACTAATCAAACAGTAAAAGATCTGGAAAAATCATTATTAGATTTACCAGTGGCAAACCCAGAAAAATATTTGGATAAAAAACCACAATAACGAGTGAATGCCCTTAATAGATTTAAAGTCAGATTTAACAAACTTAAAGTTTGGTAATGACCGCCCTGGAGGCGGCAATAGTGGGCTTCCTTACATTAAAACATACCTACCAGAAAACGATTTTGCAGTTCAACAATTATCTTTTGCTGCTGGAAAATATAGTATAGATTTCCCTATTCGTGGTGGTGCTAAATCAGCATTCGAAATAGCAACCGATACTCTTCGTATTACGAAGTTTTACGGTGATTTACAACGTGGTCCTTTCTTTATAGCTAAACAAGTAGGACTTCAATTATCAAATCCTAGAACAGAAGTTGGAACTGTTTTAGGTAATACTCCATATACTCAAGTTTATGTTCCAACAAATACATTGGCTCAAGTAGGGGTTCAAGGAACAGGGATACACTGGGATAGACCAGGTCTTTTGCCTAAAACTAATGATCAACAAAAGTATGCTTATGTTGTTGGTCAACAAGTTGTAACTAATATAGGCAAATCAAATCGTCTTTTAAACTTATATAGTTTAAAAATAAAACCAGGGGAAACAGAAGTAGATCCTTTAGTAGTTAAAAAATTAGGATTAGATAGTAAGTCTGAACTTAATTTATTTGAGTATCCTAATGGTCCCGAAACTGTTTATGGAATAGGAAAAACAACAATCCCTCGATTTGATTTTACAACACCTTCTTCTGCTTCTATAAATTTATATCCTTTTAAGTTTGGAACTCGTCCTGTTCCTACTTTAGATTATAGAAAATATATTACCGCTTCTACAGCATACATGTCTCAAAGTGGAGATGTATTTAGTGAAGGATTTGTTCAAGCACAAGGTAGTTATTATTTAAATAATATAGGACAACAAAGTGATATCATTGTTAATAATTTTTCAACTAACAGATATCCATTTAATTTTACATTAGTAACAGGTTCAAAACCTGTATTTAACTATTCAAAATATATAGCTGCACAATCGGTATTTACTTCCGAGTCTCAAATACAAGTAGTAAGTGGAATTGAAGCAGACGGACAAAATTTTGTTGCTACTCTCCAACAATCAGAAGTAAGTAAAAGTAATTTTGAAACGACTCCTTATCCCGTTATCTACAGTGGTTCATTTGTTAGACCTTTTAGAGCAGAATTTACTAAAGAACCTGGTAGTGCTAAAACAGCTTATACTTTATACCAAACATTACAATCTCCTCCTATTCAAGAAAGCAGAAGCCAAGAGATATTAAATAATGGAACTGATGATTTCTTTTCAAGCCCTGCAGGTTATACGTTTACTTATTCTTTACTTAAATCAAGAGGAGAAAGTGCTAGAAATAATAGAGGAACTGTACCTCAAGACTTTAGAAAAATATTACTAAATAATAATATAGGCTCAACATCACTATATGGTTATGATTATCAATCACCTAGTGTTAATATGCAAGCCCGAATTGGATTAGCAAATTCAGGCAAAACTAATTTTAACAGATCTAGAATTGATAATGTAGATGTTGATACTCAGGATAAAGTAACAATGACTTCTTTAACTTCATCATTGTTACCTGGAGAAGGTTCAGCTAGAGATTTAGCTAAATTTAGTATTGAAGCTGTAAATAATAATAACCCAAATAAAGTAACTCCTATTCATCTACGTGCATATGTAAAAGGATTTTCAGATAATCATACAGCAAATTTTAATAATTTCCAATATACTGGACGTGGTGAGAATTTTTACAACTATACAGGATGGGATAGACAGGTAGCATTAAGTTTTTCATTACCTGCTTTATCAAGACCAGAAATGAAGCGTGTTTATCAAAAGGCAAACTATTTAGCTTCATTATGTTATCCTGATTATAATTCTTCAGGATTAATGAGAGGTAATATTGTATTACTTACCTTTGGTGATTACCTATATAGAGTACCAGGTTTGTTAAAAAATGTAAATATTACTATTCCTGATAATGCCTCTTGGGAAATTGCAATGAATGAACCTGAGGGAGGATCAGATAAAGATATGTATGAATTGCCTCAACTTCTTGAAATAAGCTTGGGCTTCACACCTATTATGAGTATATTGCCAAGAAGAGGAGCAGGAGTTCCATTAATAACAAGAGCATCTAAAGATAATAAGTTCTTAGGTGAAGTAGCAACTGTAATATAATTTATGTCAGATAGATACCTTTTTATACCAACAACTAGAATAGCAATAAGTGATGCTAAATCCAAGTCATCAAGACCTGTGGGAACAGAGTATTATATTCCAACATACTATCCTAATATAACAGTTACCCCTGAGGATACTTATATTATCACTAAAGGTGTAGATCGATTAGATTTGATTGCTTATGATTTTTATGGTGATTCTACTTTATGGTGGGTAATCGCTTCAGCTAATAATTTAGAAGGAGATTCTTTATTTATTGCTGAAGGAACACAAATCCGCATTCCCGCAAACATAGATTTAGCTTTAGCAGAATACAATAGAGAGAATGCATTAAGCCAAATTAATCCATCAAACCAATTGTTATAATATGCCCTTAGATTACACTAGTGTTATAGGAAAACCATTTTCAAAATTTGTAACAGATCAATTAGCTGCTAGAACAGCAGTTGTTTCTAAAGATACTAGAAGTAACTCTGATTTGATGTGGCTTACTAATAGAACAGGATGGGTAAGAATCACTTCTAACGTTGATATTAAACCGGGAAATCCTTTATCTACAAAATACGGAGCAGGAGACGCATTAGCCAAAAAATACATACTTCAGGGAGGAGTAGTTTATAATACCCCTCAGAATGGTTCAATTTTAAGATCAGGAGTAGGCCCCGATAAAGCATACGGTGTAGGGTATAGTCCCACAGACCCTAACAATATGGGATTTCAACCAATGCCTGGTGTTACTTCATTCAGCATTGAATGTGGAGGTCCTTATGGTGCTATTAAAACAGCAAATATTACTATTAAATGCTTTAATTTAGAGCAATTTAATATTATGGAAACTTTATATGGTCACTTAGGTCTTTCTATGTTAATAGAATATGGCCACATTCCGTATATTAATAATGAAGGTGTTCTTCAAACAAAAACTGTTGCCTTAGATTTTTTTAAAGCTACTAGTAAAGAAACAATAGCATCTAATATTACTACACTTAGACAAAAAACAGGAGGAAACTATGATGCTTTGTTTGGTACAGTATCTAATTACTCTTGGACTACTGCTAAAGATGGTAGTTTTGAAATTTCTATTAAAGTTATAGGACCTGGTCAAGCAATTGAATCTTTAACAATCAATTATAATACTAACAAACCAGAACAACCTGTTTTAAGTCCTAAATCAATAGAAATTTATAAAGAATTTTTAGAAAAAAAGGAAGATGCAGAGGAAGAAGGTGAAGAAAATGCAAGCCAATTAGAACAAGAAATTCTTCCTGGAACTATAGCTTCAAGAAATAATTCTAAATTACATAGATCTCTTTACTTGATTTATGAATATATGTTAACTCAACAACAAGTTGAGAACCCAGCAATAGTTGGGGCTGTTGTTGGTGCAATAGCAGATACTGTTCAAGATGCTGCTTCAACACTTACCTTAGGATTAGTACCTGCAGCTGAACCATCACAAAAAATTAGAATTACAGGTAATCCACAATTGATGCAAAAAATCTTTTCTCAAAATCCAAGTTATAATCTTTTAAAAGATGCTTATGCTAAAAAAGGAAATAACTTTTGGGTAATAGCTAATGGAAAGAATGGAGATGTAAAAGATATTAGTCCTAATTTGTTTAAAATGATGACAATAGCTTTAAGTACTAATCCTGGAGCTTGGTTTACAGGTACCTCTAGTGAAGCTACTACTAAAGATAATCTTCCTGGTGTGTATATTCCGTTAGGTTTGTTAGTTGCTATTGTTCAAGCCAATTGTGTACTTTATAATACTAGCAAAAATAAACCTAATGAATCAAGACCCTATGCTTATATAGATTTTAATAATTTTACAAATTTATGTTTTGCCACCCCCTATACTGTATCAGTTAATCCTGCAGTATGTTTAGTAGATATAGCTGATGGAAATGCATTATTAGCATTCTTATTTGGTAATGTGAAGGGAAAAAACGGAGAGCTTATACTTAAAGCAGCAAAAAATTTAAGTACACCTATATACAGTCCTGCTAGTGATTCAGTTAGCAGTGCAATTAGAGAAGCAGGTTTAGGTTTTTATAATACTGGAACTACTGGTTATCTGATGAATGTTTTAGTTAATGTAGAGTTTATTGTTAATACTATAGATGCATTAGCTGGAACAGATGCTAAAAAAGAAGTTAAAATTGATACTTTTCTTCAAACTATTTTAGATGGTATCAATAATGCTACTGGAGGTGTAAACGAATTTAGAGTAACATTTAATGATGAATCTTACTGTTTAACATTAGCAGATGAACAAGCCATAGAACCCCCAGAATATAGTACAATAGATATTTTAGGTTTAAGATCTATTTTACATGATTATTCTTTTACATCAAAAATTTCTCCTAAACTAGCATCAATGGTAGTTATTAGTGCACAAGCCGATGCTGGTGCTTCTCAATCAGCACTAGATGGTAGTGCTATTGGAAAGTGGAATAGCTATGTGAAAGATAGAATCATGCCTAATAAAGTAGATAGTAATGAAGGTGATCAAGGAGCAACTTCTGCAGCCGAAACTCCTCCTGCAGGAACCGAAGGTGGAGACGAAGAGGAATCACCTGATCAACAATTAATGAGAGTAATTGCTGGTGTATATAATAATTTAGCATATAGTAAAGATGACGTAGATGGTGCTGTATCTTTGCTTAAAGAAAAAATGATAGCTATTAAAGCTAATAGTGAGGCAACAGAAGCATTAGCTATGATTCCTCTAGAAATGTCTATTAAAATGGATGGCATATCAGGAATTTTAACTAACCAAACATTTACAATCCCTCCAGACAGATTACCAATGTCTTATAGAGATCCAGATAATCCAGGCAGACCTAAATTTGGCTTTGTAGTTCATAAAGTTGAAAACAGTATAGACAATAATAAATGGTATACTACTTTTACAGGTCAAAGTATTTTCTTACCTAAAAAATCTATAGTACGTGGTTTGCCCCCTGTAAATATTCCTTCTAATCCATTAGCTAATGCTACCCCATCTTCAGGAGTTCAACCAAGATCAACAACTGACCCCACTGTTCAGAAAAATGAACAGGAAGCTTTATCTCAAATAACAGTACCAAACTCAGGAAAAAATACAACAAGAAATACTTATACTTATTTACCTAAAACAGCTTCTAAAGAAGTTGATGTATTCATATTCTACCCAGGAATTGATATTGATGAAATAGTAGGAAGAGACTATATGCCTAAAAAGATTACATCAGCTGCACCAGATTGGTTTGATAAATATGTTTTAGTATTCCCTACTACTTGGACAACTTCTTATAGTGCTGTTAAACAAGAATATGAAGCTTTATTAGCTAAAGCAGGACTGAAACAAAGAACTTTAAATATTGGTATTTATTCAGGAAGTGGAAATAATAGTGCTAGTGTATTAGCTGCTATACAAAGTAGTGGAAGAGAACTTAGAAATCTTATAATGATGGATCCTGTACCTTCAGATAAATTAGTAAAAGCAGTAACCGCTGTTAGTAATAGAGGGGGAACATTCCAGTATTTATATTATAACCCAGCAGCTTGGGGTGGAAAAAGTTATTATGGTGGAACAAATGCAAGTGGAGAATTATATGGCCCTATAAAAACTTTAATTGATACTAGCGTTAAAGTAGGTAAAAAGAAGACATCAACTGGGCACTATGATATTCCTAGTCTTATGATAAGAGAACTTAAAGCACAAATAGAAAAGAATTTAGGATAATGGCACTATATTTTCCAAAAAACAGAGTAATAAACGATAAATACACCAATGGGGATAAATTTGTTGATCCTTCAACAAAAGAACCATATGTGGGATATTATTACGAAACTTTTGATGGACAATATAGAACAGGAAAAAACCCAATGGATGGTCCTTCTAAAAGACTAATTCCTATTCCCAAAGAAACAAACCCTCAACTTCCTGTTACTGATAATAATGTTGCATATTCTCTTATATCAAAAAATAGGGTGCCCCAATCCCAATCAATTATAGGATATTTAAAAGAACCATTACCATATTTTCCAAAACCAACTCCTGCTGATTATAAAAGAGGATATTTTATTCGCTATGTAGCTAAAAAAAGAAATTCACCTAATTCTATATTTTTAGAAATTGATAAATTAACTTTTAACGATATAATTTATAAAAAACCTACTTATAATTACTTAATGTGGGCTGTAACTTCCATGTTTTGGCAAATAACTGGTCCTCTATACGATAATAAGGAAAACAAAGATTACCCTCGAGCAGGTATAATTGATACTAATAAAAGACTTCTTGCTACTAAAGAAAAAATATTTCCTAGTATATCTAAATTCTTCCCAAATTTAACTCAATTTGCTGTATTAGAATCATTAGAGGTTATTTCTGGACAATATACTAGTGGAAACGAATTGCTATACAGATCAAATGAAAAATCTTACATTGGTTATTATCACGTAAGAGGAAATGGTGACATATTTGATGGAGCCACTTCTGCACAATCTGAAAACATGCTCCTAAAACCAGCTAATACAACAGTTGCTGGTTCAATATCATTATTGTTAGATAAAACATTAGCTGAGCTTCGAACTCAAAACATAGCCAATTTTGGAGGTTTAAGATTATAGTCTTATATTTACAGAAACAAAGGTTATGTTTTATATAATTGAGACTGAAGACCAACTCAGTCGACTACATACTGACTGCACAAACTGCTTTATTAACATTATTCCGCTTAATGATAATTTTCATCCTAAGCTGAGTGAAACATGTTTGGTATATTATAAATGTCCAACCTCAAAAGGATATTTATTTACTATTAATCATAGCGAGGCATTTAAATTACCATTACAATCAGTATTAGATTACCTTATTACAAAGCATAAACGTATATATACGTTGGATAAAAAAGCAACTAAATATCTTATAGGTGATGAATTACCCATTATTGATGTAAATTTTATGTTGCCCGATGCCCTTAAAGAGGAAGCATTTAATACTACGTTACACGATTATTTTTACAATAAGTTTTTTCATTTAAAAAACATTAATAGTATTATTCCTATTTCTAAACATTATGAAAAACAGGAAAACATATTCAATAATATTTCATCATATCTAGGGTTAAATCCTAATGAATATTTGAATGATGATTATACTGATGTGTTTTATAGTATAGAAAAGCAAGGTATTGGATTTGATGAAAAATTACTTAGGAAATATTTTGAATTTAATTGGGCTAATTATTCAGTAAGCGACGGAAAAATACATGGTTATTTTAATTTATACAATCAAACCACTCGCCCAACAAATGCGTTTAACAATATCAATTTCAGCGCTTTAAAAAAGGAAGATGGCTCACGCGAAACATTTACACCAACAAATGACTATTTCGTTGAATTCGATTATAGCGCTTATCATCCACGTATTATCGCAAAAATTATTGGGTACGAATGGAAAACTAATCCATATGATGAGATACCTAAAGAGGTAATGTTTCAAAATTTGTATGGTGGAATTAGGAAAGAACATATCCATGAACCATTTTTTGCCAAATTAAATGATTATTTAGATAACAAATGGGATGAATTTATAAATAATAGTGTTTTAGATTTAGCAATGACTAAAATTCCTGCTTCGCGAATCGAGAATCCCAATAAAAATAAAATACTCAGTTATATTATTCAATCATACGAAACATACTATAATGTTCAAACATTGAAATTAGTACTTGATTATTTAAAAGATAAACAAACAAAAATAGTATTATATACTTACGATTCATTTCTATTAGATGTGTCTCGTAAGGATAGTAAAAAATTATTAACGGATATTAAAAACATGCTTGAAAATCTTGGATTCCCCACTAAGATGAAAACAGGTGATAATTATGGGGTTTTAAACTAATTGCAATATTTATGGATAATAGACTAAATTTT
>JACCDP010368385.1_pt1 | contig 16559 bp, 12 predicted proteins | sample 7445841 | NCBI WGS metagenome assembly JACCDP01 (sample SAMN15323441, study PRJNA562643) | freshwater metagenome | isolation source: river surface water | place: USA:Blue River Watershed | collected 2017-08-17 | reverse complement strand
CCTGTCGTTTGTCGATCGACGGCAAGAGCGACGTGCACCCTCTGCCGTTGTGTACGCAAACACTTTATGCACCAACAGAGGCGTTGCCGAGCAGATCACACCGCAGACCCTGCTAATCGGCGAAGGTGTCTCGAACGGCTTGCAGATCCGCTGTGTCAGTGAGCCTTCGCGCCAGCGTATGCCACCGCTCGGTAGCGATACCTTGTGGCGGCTGGTGGCACTGCTCAACCTGCAGCATCAATCCTTGATCAACGCCGACCAAGGTCGTGATCACCTACGTGAATTACTCTCTTTATTCGGCTCCGAGCAGCAGCGCGACCTGGAGCAGATTCGCGGTATTCAGCGACTCACCGCGCGTGCAGTAACGCGGCAGATCGGTCACGAGGCATGGCGCGGGGTGTGCCGTGGCACAGGAGTGCGACTGGAGATTGATCCGGATGCGTTTGTCGGTAGCTCGTCGGTGTTGTTCTCTGCCGTATTAGCGCATTTCTTTGCGCTATACACCACGGTCAATTCATTCGTCGAGCTGGGCATTTGGCGCGGCGATGAATGTCTGGTGCAATGGCCGCCTATGAGTGGCTCACAGGAGTTGCTCTAGATGAGCGCGCGTGACGCTGACACTCAGCTGATCCCTGCCCTGCTTGAGCAGCCGCAGGGCTTTGATCTGTTCCAAGCAATCAGCCTGCTCGAGCGCGCCGGGATGGCCGATGGCCACGCGGCGATCGGCGCCGACCATGGTACTGAAGCAGTTCGACTGTCCAGTCATGTGTCGCTTGACTTTGACGCTAGCGATGTACGTGATGCACGCCGCGGCGCTGTCACTGGTGAGCCATACACACTACGAACGCCGGTGCTCTCACTGTTAGGTCAAGCAGGGCCGATGCCCGCAGCATTTACCGAGATGGTAATCGCCCGCAATGCGATCAGAGACTTTGCGACTGCCGAGTTTTTGGATATTTTCCATCACCGTTTGCTGTCGTTGTTCTACCTTGGTCGCAAACGTCACCGTCCTTCAGTCGGTGGCGATGCGAACACCGCTAGCGTTGGTAGCGCGACGCGACGCTTGTGCGGAAGTACAGAACAAGTACCGCGTGACGCAGGCCGATGGCTACGGCACGCTGGATTGCTGGCGGGTGCGCCGCGCTCAACCGCTTCACTTTGCACCTTGCTAGCGGATCGCTTCCAGATTGCGTTTCGGGCTGAGCAATTTGTCGGTCGTTGGTTAGCGCTGGAGTCAGACGATCTGACCCTGCTCGGCGATACAGCACGCGCACCGGTACTAGGACAAACCGCGCTGCTGGGCCGACAAGCTTGGGATCAGTCAGCAGCGATTCGTCTACACGCCCGTGATCTCCCGCTGCCACGTGTCATGCAGCTGCTGCCAGGTGGTGAACAGCATGAAGCATTCAAAGCCGCGGTGCGCGACTTCATGCCATCGGCACTCAGCGTTGAGGTCTGGCTGACACCGGCTGCCGAGACCGTCACCGCAGCATCCTTCAGACCAACTGGCCGCCCACGTTTGGGTTGGAATGCCTGGGTATCAGAGCGCAGCGCGCGCGATACAGCGGCTTCTACTGAAACGCCGCCACCGGCGCGTTTCTCATTTGACTGTGCGCATCATGAGCACTGAATTGCGCACCCTGATACAGCGGCTGGATGATGAAAGCCGCGCCGCCATGGAGCGTGCGGCTGAGTTGTGCGCGCAGCAAACGCATTTCAGTGTCGACCCCGAGCATTTATTGATTGAGCTACTGCGCGATAAAGATAGCTCGCTGCAGCGGCTACTCAGCCATTTTCAAGTATCTGGCGCGCGCGCGCAGTCGCAACTACAAGACACCCTCGATCAACTCAAGCGCGGTAACGGACGTACGCCCGTGCTGTCCGAGCATCTGCCGCGTTTACTCGAAAATGCTTGGGTGATCGCTTCGGTACAACTGGGCGAGAGTCGTATTGATGCAGCTTGTTTACTGCTCGCTGCGTTGGAATCCGACACCCTGCGTGGCATGCTGCTGGAATCAGCACCAAGCCTGCTAGACCTACCACGCGAGAGCCTGCGTCAGCAGTTGCGTAGTCTGTCGCGATTAGCCTCTGACGCGGGTTCGGGCGCTAGCGCGGCAGTATCGAAGCCGCTCACTTCGTCAAAACAAGGCGAACGTCATAAGACACCTGCACTCGATCAGTACACGCTGGATCTCACTGAGCAAGCAAAACAAGGCCAGCTCGATCCGGTGATCGGGCGTGACGAGGAAATTAATCAGCTGATCGAGACCCTGCTCCGCCGACGCCAGAACAATCCTATCCTGACCGGTGAAGCCGGTGTCGGTAAAACCGCCGTCGTGGAAGGTTTTGCACAACGGGTAGTAAATGGCACGGTACCAGCGCCGTTAAAAGATATTTCAGTACGTGCACTTGACCTTGGCTTGCTACAAGCCGGTGCCGGCATGCGTGGCGAGTTCGAGCGCCGTCTCAAGGACGTCATCCTCGAGGTGAAAGCTGCGGTACCCCCAGTCGTACTGTTCATTGATGAAGCCCACCAGCTGATCGGTGCCGGCGGTAGCGAAGGCGTGGGTGACGCTGCTAACTTGCTCAAGCCTGCGCTAGCAAGAGGTGAATTGCGTACCATCGCAGCGACGACCTGGTCTGAGTACAAGCAACATATCGAGCGTGATCCAGCGTTGACACGTCGCTTTCAGGTGGTGAAAGTCGCCGAGCCAAGCACAGAGACTGCGATCGCGATGCTGGCATCGATGGTGTCGCGCTTAGAAGCTCATCACGGGGTCACCATCACCGAGGGGGCGGTAGCGGATGCAGTGAATTTATCGCACCGCTATCTACGTGCACGGCAGCTACCGGACAAAGCGATCAGTCTGCTCGATACAGCCTGTGCGCGTGTCGCGCATAGCGTTAGCGATGGAGCGGCGGATACGGCGAGCATCACTCACCGACAGAAAACCGATAAAACTAAAGCATGCGTCGACACCGAAGCAGTCGCTAATGTACTGTCGAGCTAGACCGGTATACCGCTCGGTCGTATGCTGGCCGATGAGCAGCGTACCGTGCTTGAACTGCACAAGCGTCTGCAGGAACGAATCATTGGGCAGGATGAAGCGCTAGAGGTGATCGCACGTCGTATCCGGAGCCATCGCGCCGGACTGGATGATGAAGCAAAACCGGTCGGCGTATTTTTGCTGGTGGGCCCGAGCGGTGTCGGCAAGACCGAGACAGCTAACCAGCTTGCCGAGCTGCTGTACGGCAGCCGCGAGCACATGGTCACTATTAATCTGTCCGAGTATCAGGAGCCACATTCCGTCGCAGGTTTGAAGGGTGCACCACCGGGTTATGTGGGCTATGGTCGCGGTGGCGTGCTGACCGAATCGATCCGTCGCCAGCCCTATAGCCTATTACTACTCGATGAGATGGAAAAAGCACATCCCGATGTGCTGGAGCTGTTTTATCAAGTGTTCGACAAAGGTACGATGGAAGATGCCGAAGGCACCTCTATCGACTTCCGCAATACGCTGATCCTGTTGACCTCTAATGCAGCACAAGAGGTGGTGGTTGACGCCTGCCAGCAGCAAGCCCATGCCAGCCTGGAGCAAATCAATGCTGCGCTCCGCCCTGCGCTGCTGCGTCAATTCCCGGCAGCGTTCTTAGGTCGTCTGATCATCGTACCTTACCGCCCTATCGCGGATACCGAGCTACTGCGTATCACCGGGCTGAAGTTGGATCAATTAGCAGAGCGCGTACAGCGTAATCACGCCGCTCGCTTGCAGTGGGACGCTACCGTTGCCGATGCGATCGTTGCACGATGCCATGAAGTCGAGAGTGGCGCGCGTAATATCGACCACATCATCACGCAGTCTTTACTTCCCGAACTCGCTGCTGAAGTATTAGCGAAGATTGCAGCCTCCGAGAGTTTCAATCAGGTCACACTAGGTGTTGATCAGCGCGCCGGATTTCGCGTTAGCCTGAGTCAAGTTGGGGAGCCAGCATGAGACAGGACTTCACACAACAGCACGTGCGTATCGCCATCACGACTGTGTTGGGCAAGGACAAGCTGCTACTGGAGAGTTTTTCTGGCACCGAGGCCTTGTCGCGACCCTTCGCATTTGCATTAACCATGAAGTCATCGGAAGTTGCACTCGACCCTGACGCCATCATAGGCACGCTAGCGACGGTGAAGGTGATTCACGGCGACGGGATGACTCGGTATTTTCATGGCTTGATTAGCGGCTTCACGCAAGCGGGTATCGACGCGGAGTTTGCCTGGTACAGCGCTGACATGGTGCCCTCTCTATGGCTGCTATCGCTTTCGCGCGATCGTCGCATCTACCAAAATCAAAGTACGGTACAGATTGTTGAATCGGTGCTGCAATCGTTTGGTATCAAGTTTGATAATCGCTTGAAAGCCAGCTACGCACCGCGTGAATACTGCGTGCAGTATGACGAGACACCGCTGGATTTCATCATGCGCCTGATGGCGCAAGAAGGCATTTTTTACTTCTTCCAGTTTGCTGATGGCAGTCACACCATGGTACTAGGCGACAATCCGTCCGCGCACAGTGATTGCGCCAAGGGCCAATTAATCTATCGTGGACGTGCTGATACTCGTGGTTGGCCCGATACTGTCTTGCGCTTCGAAGCGGGTGGTCGATTAGTCACCCGCGACTATAACGGGCGCGATTATGACTACTTGAAACCCAGTACATCGCTGGCCGCAGACGCTGCTGGTAAGGCCGGACGCGGCAAGTTCTACGAATACCCCCATCTTCACAACACGGTAAGCGCGGGTAAGCAGCAGCAAACTGTCCATGTCCAAGGCAGTCAGGCAGAGGCGTCAAATGCCGCAGGTGAAAGCTTGTGCAATAGCCTGTATGCCGGTGGTGTATTCAAACTCGATAAGCACCTTAACGCCCGGCTGAATACACGTTATGTCCTGCGCAGTGTGACCCACCGTGCGGACGTGACTGGCTACACCAATCACTTTGAGGCTTTCCCATCCACGCTCGCGTTTCGGCCAACTCGTAGTGTGCCGCAGCCAGTGGTCGCTGGTAGTCACTCGGCTTTCGTGGTGGGCCCAGATGGTGAAGAGATCTGGACCGATGTACATGGGCGTGTGAAAGTTAAATTCCACTGGGATCAAAGTGCCGCGCATGACGATAAAGCCTCGTGCTGGGTGCGTGTGTCACAAGCCTGGGCTGGCAATGGCTGGGGTGCGCTCTTCATCCCGCGCATCGGGCAGGAAGTGATCATCAGCTACCTCGATGGCAATCCTGATCGGCCATTAATTACCGGTAGTGTCTACAACGGCGAGCAAGCAACGCCTGTCAACCTACCGAGCAAGCAAATGCAATCGGGATTTCGTTCGCGTCCGACCAAGAGCGGTAATGGCCGCTCTAAATCGACCGAAATCGCTGATGGTCGTATCCACGGTAATGAACTGCGCTTCGACGACAAGATGGGCGACGAAGAGCTTTATCTGCATGCCGAGCACGACATGAAGGTCGATGTTGAACATGATCTGGATAGCACGCTCTACGGCGGTTCAGAGACGCATCTGATCAAAAAAGGTAACCGTAGTATTGAGGTCACCAAGGGCAACGAAACCCATACCGTCGGTGGCAAGCGCGACCTAACGGTCCATGGTGACGAGACCCATAGCGACAGCGCGAACTTCAAGCATACCGTCAAGAAAAACTACACGCTGGAGGTGGATGGCGATCTGGCCGAGACTATCAAGGGTAATACCACCTTGAAAATCACCGGCAATTTGGTGATTGATGTCGGCGGCAGTATTACCTTCAAGTCGGGCAAAAACACCGATGTCACTGCGGGCACCGCTATCAATGTCAAAGCGGGTACTGAGCTGAGCAGCCAAGCCGGTACCGGCTATGCGATCAAGGCGGGCACCGAACTAAAAATGGATGCACTGACGCTGGCCGCCAAGGCCTCGGCCTCTGGCCAAATTGATGGTGGCGGCATGCTGACCATCAAGGGTGGCATGGTGAAAATCAATTGAGCATGATGATGAATACCCTAGCCCAACCAACGACAACCCCTTCCCTTCTCGAGCTAAGGGATGAGAGTGGCCGCTTGCTGCACAACATCAGCACACAGCAAGGCGCGCTGCATGGCGCACTGCAAAGTTTTGATACCGCCGGACGGACACTGCAACGTGCCAACTATCAAAACGGTGCTCGGCATGGCTTGAGCGAGTATTACAACGGATCATTACCGCAAATGCAGCAGCAATTTGCAAACGGTATCGCCCACGGCCCGACAAAGATATTCGACGCTGCGGGCAATCTGGCCGCTGAACTAAGTTATGTCGCAGGTCATCTGGAGGGTGAAGCACGCTACTACGCACAGGGTCGTCTGGTACGCCGCGCGCATTATCGTGCGGGCAAGCTCGACGGCTCGGTCGATGATTTCGGCATGGACGGCGCGCTACTGCAACGCGCTAGCTATCAAGCCAATGTCCTGCACGGACCGTCGCTGCGCTACTGGCCGAATGGGCAAGTGATGGAGCGTATCGACTTCGAGCGCGGACTGATGCAAGGCGCAGCGCGTCAATTTGATCAAAGCGGCAAAGCACTCGGCGCACCTGGGCCTACGCTGGTGAAACGTGTTGAGCAACTGTTCCGGGGTGAGCCATGAGTAATCTCGTATGCTCAGGGGCAATGCTGAAGTGTCCGTTCGGCGCAGCGCCATCTACGCTCAACGTGTTACCCGCCAATCGTGTGCTGTCGGGTGCCCCCTCGGCCAACATCATGGACCACGTGCCGATGTTGAACATACCGCCGTTCGGCATGTGTAATTCCTTGGCAAACCCGATGGTCGCTGCGGCGACTGCGGCGGCACTCGGTGCGCTGACCCCAATGCCCTGCATACCTGCGACCAGCGCGCCGTGGGCACCGGGCTCACCCACAGTGCAAATCGCCAACATGCCAGCACTGAACGATAGCTCAACACTCGCCTGCAATTGGGGCGGTGTAATTCAAGTGTCGATGGCGGGACAATTCACGGTGACAGTGGCATGAAGATCTCGCTCCTGCTCACGCCACGGCTGGTAGTCATCATCAGCGCTTGCGCTTGCGCTGTTGTTCTGCTGCTCTTAATGCTCGGCTTCGAGTTGGGCCTGCGGCATGCACATGAAGACCAAGCAGCACATGCAAAGGCACATGGTGAAAACGTGTATGGCGCCGCAACACTGGCACCGAATAACACCTCAAGCAATGCCGTAGCTAGCGCACCAACTAGCGCACCAATTAATGCGCCAAATGCAGCTAACCGTAGTGATGCCGACGCTGCAGCTGCAGGCCCTTCGAGGGGTGCGCCATGAGGAACACCACGCATCTCGGCCAGGCACAAACATATGCTGATGCACATGCACAGATACAAGTATCGTGCACCAGCCCGTATAGGAATCTACGGTTCAAGCAGTCTATGCATCTGAATTTTCAGATGATTCTCGTGATGATTGTGATGCTCACGCTATCGGGATGCAGCACTGTCAAAGACTATGTGATGCCTGCGGGTGTCAAGCTTGACTGGGAATCGGTCGCGGTGAGCGTCGACGCTGGTGCCAATCGTGACTACCCATTAGCGATTGACGTGGTGCTGGTCAGTGACGAGGCATTGGCACAGCGCCTTCTCGGCATGAGCGCACGCGATTGGTTCAGCGCGCGTAATGGCCTGCGTAAAACCTACCCTGATGTGCTCAGTATCGACAGCCTTGAGTTAGCACCGGGCGAATCGCTAACCTTACCTGGCAAGCGCTGGTCAGGGCGGCGTGTTGCAGCTGCCTTGGTGTTTGCGGATTACTTGGTCGCCGGTCCGCATCTTGCGCGTATTGACTCACTGCGCGGGCGAGTACAGCTGGCATTCGGCGCGAATGAATTCACTGCTTACAGTTTGGAGAAATAAATGCGCCCACAATCAAACCGATATGGAGGTTGGCGATGAAGTGTCCTGATCGCATACAGTGGCACGAGGGCATGCTGTTGTCGCCGCAGCATTTTCAGCTGGAGTCGGCACGTGTCGATGCCTTGATTGCATGGCACACACTGAATAGCAGCCCTTACGGCTGGGGTGTGAAGCGACTGAAGTTCGATTTATCGCTGCTACCCGCAGGTGTTTTGCGTGTCCTTGAGTTGGAAGCCATCCTGCCTGATGGCACAGCGATCATGCTCGATCCGCAAGACGCACGAGCACCCGAACTATCACTCAAACTCGACCCGGCGCGCGATCAGCTCGCTTTGCATGCGCAAACCATCTGGCTATCCCTGCCGGTATCGCGCAACATGAAAACACCTGAGATCAGCGCGCGCTTTTTGTCAGTCAAGAGCGAACTGTTGGAAGATGAAGTCTCGGATGCTGCACCGGCAGATATCCCACGTCTGATTCCCAACCTGTCGCTCTCGATCGGCGACGCCCCGCCGCCACTCGCCATCGGTATGGCGATCGCGAATGTGATGGAAGACGATGGCATGATCAAGCTCGGCCCGGCCCTTCCGGCGCTGCTAGATCTGCAGGCTGCGCCTGACTTGCTGGATGCGCTGCGCGATTTCAGCCGTACGCTGCGCAGCAAGGCTGCTTTCATCGCGCGACAGCTTGCTGGACTTCCCTCCACCGAGCAACGTGGGGAGCGCGTCATGCTGACGCAGCGCCTTGCCTGTTTAGTGCCCGTTATGCCAGCGCTGGAGGCACAACTACAAAGTGTGGTGATCCCGCCCTACCCGTTGTATCTCGCGCTATGCAATTTACTCGGCCCGATGTCACTACTGCGCCCGGGTGCATTACCGATCACACCACCGCCTTATGTGCATGCACAGCCGCATCTCAGCTTGCTGCCCTTGCTCAAAGAATTACAAGACAACTTGGCTGAAATCAGCCAAGACTATCGCGAAGTGGCATTTGACTGGGCGAATGGGACATTCGAGCTGACGCTGCGACCCGAGTGGGTGGGTAAGCGTTTGGTGGTTGGTCTGAAAGGCGGCCTATCAAGTGAGATTGAAGATTGGATGGATAGCGCACTGATCGGGCCCTCGCATGTATTCAATGAGCTGCGCGAAAAACGCGTACTCGGTTATCGACGTGCACGTATCGCAGCCGCACCCGAGATGCAGTTGCATGGCTTACCCGGCGTGATTCTTTATTAAATCATCCCCGGACCTGAACTGATGCGCGCGGATAGCCGCTTGCTGGTGGGCGGCTCCGGTCGTGCTGGTAGCAAGATGCATCCTGGCAGCATGCAACTGTTCATACGGACACAGGGGCGCTAAGGCGCTTCGCGCTGAATACCAATATGGGCAAGCTCTATCTCCCCGCGCCAATCAGCCAAACGTCAGCCATGACGGCGACGGTGGATGCACTCGTACCGACCATCACATCTACGGCAGAGCATGGCGAGCGCCGAAGCACCATACTGCTAAAGCAGTTGCGTGATTTTGTGGCTGAGGTATTGCAAGTGATCGAAACCTTGTCGGTACCCTTTACCGCCGACGATGAGCCTGCCGAGCAGGCACGTCAATTGGCGCAAGAAGCGTCTGAACGTATCGCACGCATCATCAGCGCAAAGACACTCGATCTGTCGCATAGCGAGAGCACTGCTGCGCGCGCAGCGACGGATGAGCTTCGCTACCTGATGGCTGCCATGGCCGACGAGCTATTGCTATCGCGTGATTGGCCCGGGCGCGCGCGATTCACCGAAACCCTAATCGAAACCCGATTGTTTGGCAGCAGTGTGGCGGGTGATCAGATCTTCCAGCGGATAGACGTACTCTTAGCAGGTGCCGGCGATACAGCGCCACCGATGGCAGCACTGTACTTGTTTGCGATTTCTACGGGTTTTGAAGGTCGCCATCGTGGTCTGAGAGCGGATGATGCTCTGCAGCCGCTACGCGATTCGCTGTTTCGCTTGATTTACCGGCGTGATGCCAAACTGGGGCCGACCCTGGCGGGCCAGCCTGACATGAGCGACCGTGTACTCTCGCCGCAAGCCTACCGCTACCCACTATCGAATATCGTGCCGGTACGGTTTTTCCGCTTTAGCCGCGGCACATTGGCTTTTATCGGCACCATGCTGCTACTGATTGCGCTGTCACAGGTGGCGTGGCGGGTGACGACCGCGCCCGTGCGCAAGGCGCTTGAACCCTCGCCACCAACTCAGCTCAAGCAGCGCATACCCAGCGAGGCCGAACGTGGATAACGGCCTGACTATTGCCATGATTGTGGGCCTGCTATTGATAGCGCTTGGCGTGCTGCTGATCGCGCTGCGCGCAGGTGTCGATCAAGAGGCCGATAAAGCCAGTACACGCCGTGCCCTGCTGGATATTGGCCGCCTACGGGCTTCATTCGACGAAGCAGTCAATACGATTGAACGCAATATCGCCGATCGAAGCAAGCGCTATGACATCCCTTGGGTAGTGCTCCTGCATGATGGTGACGAGACAGTGCGTCCAGCGATTGAGCGCTGCGGGCTATCGAATGTTCTGACAGGTGAGTCACTCATACCGTCACAAACTGGGCTGCATTGGCATCTGTTCGATCGCGGCGTTGTGATCGAGCTGAACGCCGAGCAACTTGACGACGCCATCGCCAGTGATACCCAAGAAAAACGCTGGGAAGCCTTTGTTGCCATGTGCGGAAAGTACCGCCCGCAGCGTCCGCTAGATTCCGTCGTGATCGCAGTACCCGCGGCCATGCTGGCCGATCGCAGCCCCCAAGGGCGCGAGCATCTGCGTGCGCGCGCGGATGCGGCCAGCCGCCGTATTTGGATTGCACAGAATCGCTATGCCATGCGCTTCGCAGTGTATGTGGTGGTTACCGGATGCGAGCAATTGCCGGGTTTTGCCGACTTTGCACAAGCGCTTCCACCTTCCATGCAAGACGGCATGCTGGGCTGGTCTTCACCGCATCAACCGTCAACACTCTTCCAGGCGGGATGGATCGACGAAGCCTTCGATCAGGTAGAACAAAACCTGGTCGATAGTAGCGCCGAATTATTCGCCTCACAGGCAACACTACGCTCAGCGACAGATGTATTCCTGCTGCCTTCGCAAATCGCTGCACTACGCACAGGTGCACGGGAATATCTCGATGCCTTGATGCGGCCGAATGCTTTCCACGAGCCGTTTTTCTTGCGCGGCATTTACCTTAGCGGCAACACCGATCGGCCGATGTTCCTGCGTGGAGTAATGGAGTCCAAAGTATTCGCGGAATTTGGCTTGTCACGTGCTGCGCACTCACAAAAGCTAGCGCGACCGCTAATGAGCCGGATCGGTCGCTGGTTGGCGGTAGGCATACCCCTGGCCTATGCCTTTGGCATCATCATCACCACCATACAGTTGCAACGCGTACTACCGGTACTGGCCGAAGGCTTGGAGGGTTTGAAACGAGATATCGAGTACCGTGCGCAGGCCAGCAATACCGGTGAGCGTATCGAATTCGAGTGGTACCGTAAAACTGCCCTACAGCTCATGATTGGTCTTGAGGAGTTGCAGTCACGTCGGCTAAACCGTAGCACTCCGCTGTATGACACCGGCTTCATGAACCCATTCATGCCGGGATCATGGCCGATGTTCGACGATGTGCGCGAACGCGCCAGACAACGCATCGCTAATGAATTCTCTGATCTGGGTGTGCGTACACTGCAACAGGCAGTGTACCGACGCACAGCTGAACTGACTCATGCACCACTCAATCCGATTACTTACCACCTAACCGGTGGCAGCGCTGATTGCGATGGTCCTCAGTTATTGAGTACTTCACCCATGACCGGTACCGTCGCGACGGTTGCGCTTGAACGAATGAACGAGTTCGTCACGCTACAGCGCTACGCCAGCGATGTGACACGTTTGGAGACAAATGTCAGTAGCTTGCTACATCTCGGCACACCACATAAGAATAGCCAAGCATCGCTGCGTATGCTGGTACTCGATATGCTCGGCGCCGAGTTACCTGGTGATCTGGAGGCGAGTGTCACACTATTTCGGAATGCCGCCGCGAAAGAGGTTGTTTTGGTCGATCACGCTGCGGTCTCACGCGCCGTCAGCTGCGGCTTTACGCGCGCCGCACTGGCACTGAACCAACAGCTATTCACTGACAACGCCCTGCTTCGTAATGAAGAGCGAGTCATCAATGCCCGCAACGCCGTCATGAATCTGTTCGGTGGCAAAGAAGCGCCCGGCAGCGGCGAGGTCATCCTGAGCTATCGCCGCTTACGTGATGCACTCAATGAACAACGTTCTTTACTCGCCACCGGCTACGGTGCTTGGCTACTACACGAAGAACTGAAGCTTGGGCCATCCTATGAAAAGCTGATGAAGCAGTTTGCTGATAATGATTTGATTAGCAATCCTGCGATCGCCGATATAGAACGCCGCTCGAAAGAAGATTTTTTCCGCGCGCGCCAACGCTTTGTTGCGCTGTTCGGTTCCGGTACCGACATGGGTATCAGCACTCAAAGCAACCAAGGAAGCTTGCAGATGTCAGGCGAGCGCCTGGCTTTGCTGGCTGCACTCGATCATTTACTAGCGCAACCCTTCATGCAACCGGCGGTCGGTGAGGCATTGGAGACAACACCGCGCAATACTTTAGTGCAATGGAATACCGATGAACTCGCACGTGCCGTAAAACTGGGTGAAGGACATCGTAAGTATTTGACCGAAGACCTACCAAAGTTCCCATCTGGTATGCAAGAAGCTGTGAACGATCTAATCGATTACCAATACGCGCTTCGGCTGGTAGATTTGATTGGTCATGCCTACACACGACTTGATCGCGGATCTACCGCATCCGATCAGGTACAAGCTTCAACGGCATCCTATGAAATTACGAGTCAGCAAGTCAGGAAACTGGTTCTGTTGCTGAGAGAATTAGGTCAGGACGGCGAAGCCAATGCCCTACAGTCGATTCTCGTCAATGATGCATCAGGTCGTCTGAAACTACTAAATGACGCCTTACAAAGCGCGCATCCCTATCAGATTCTGGATGAGAGTGATGATGGGCGCAGTGAGTTGCGCGATCGCTTAGTCTTATTTGCACAGAGTGATGACGCTGCCGACTACCTGAGAAATCAGATGTCTGTACTGCAAACCTTGTCTGCACAAGTACAACTACTACGCAGTGCCTTACCCGCAGACTCGCGGACAAACGGCGATCTGACTCGCTGGCAGAGCATCGCACGTGAGATAGAACTACACACAGCCAAGGACCCGAAAAGCAGTGCTCTCAAGCTCGAGCGCTTCGTGAATGAATTAACACGCGAGCTTGATGCACCAACCTGTCTCACAGTGTTGCGCGCCCATGAACCACCCAAACGTACCAACAACTATTTCACTGAGCGACATGCCGAGCTTCACCGCGCTGTCAGCCGCCGCTGTCTCGCACTTGATCGGCGCTCATTCGTAGAGCAATGGCGTACTTTTGCAGCTGATTTCAACAAGCTACTCAAGGGGCGCCGCCCTTTTATTGGTCAGCGCAGCATGTTGCGCGGCAACGAGTTCAATGCAATCGCAGCAGCTGATCAAAGCGATGTCAGCATGCTGCTGAACAGGCTGCCAAGTGTCTCAGCCGAGGTCTTCGCACGCAACAATGTACCCGAAGGCTCAGCGATACCAATTCGTGACTTCGCAGCACAAGCAGTACAAGTCAGGCAATTGATGGCCTCTCTGTTCCCAAATGATCCTGCTGCGCCAGCAGGCTTGGACGTGATGGTTAAATTCCGCGCCAATACAAACGGAGAGCAAGACGGTAACAAGATCATCGACTGGTCGATCACGATCGGCGATCAAACGCTTAGCTTACGCGATGCACCGCGCGCGCTTCGGTGGCGAGTCGGTGAGCCGGTGCGTATCTCGCTACGTTTCGCTAATGATGTAGCGATCGTGCCACGCGCTGACCCAGACAATCCTTATCTGGACGTCAGCCGCAAAAACGCCGTATTCCGCTTCGAAGGACCTTGGGCATTGCTCGACATGCTGCAGCTGATGCGCGCCAACGAGGTTTCTGACACGCGTAACTCGCTCATAAAACTTGAGGTACCCATACAGTCAGACGAGCGCGATCCGACCTCGCGTGCACGACCGGTTCGCGTATTCGTCGGCATGACGCTATCAGAACCCGGTAAGACTACCGCTCTGCCCTGGCCTGCTCTATTCCCCGATCGTGCACCGGTGCTGGAGCGATGATGCGCGATATCGACTTTGACACCTTACTTCGGCAACTGCTCTTGCCAATTTCTGACAGCAAACCTGCGGGCGACTGGCTACGCTATGAGCCAAAGTTTGCAGAACTAGCCCGATTACGCGAAGAAGATAACCCCAATTTACCAATGGGCGATTGGGACCGACCGCTTGTAAAAGCTGATTGGCAAAGAATCAGTGATCTATGTGTACAGCTGTTAGTCCATGAGAGTAAGGATTTCCAAATCGCCGGCTGGCTGTGTGATGCCTGGATACGCACTTCACAGATTGAAGGTCTACGTTTCGGGCTAGCGGCCGTACATGGTCTGATCGAAGCGTACTGGGAGTCGGCATGGCCAGCAATCACTGACACCGATACTGATCGTCGTATCGCGCCATTTGTGTGGATGAATGCTAATCTGCCAGTAAGTTTACGGTTACATGTTGTACTGCTGCCCACCCGCCTGAACAGAAATCAGACAACCACCTTACTCGACTGGCAAGACGCCCCGGTTGCTGACGATGCAAAATCAGGGACGGATACGAAGCCAAGTCGTCGCGATATCCGGATGACTGTAACGCTTGCCGACAGCGATTGGTTGCATGCATTGTCTGAGCACACTGCGCATAGCGTGTTAATCCTGCGTCAACTGACCGAAGCGCTTGATAAACAGCTTGGAAAAGAATCGCCATCGCTGGCGAAGCTGGAAAGCGAACTACTTGTATTACAAAGCGCTGTCGATAATCTGTTGCAGTGCCTGCCCGAACCGAAACCAATCCCAAGCGAAAATCTAGCTAGCAACGTATCAGCCGGTAGCAATTCGAAAATCGCAACAGCTACAGGGCTGATTGATCAAGCAGCGACCGCTATGCAGCCCGGTCTTGATTCAAACCATGCATACCCAGTAGAGCCGTGGCAGTTCCAGCTCAGCGAAGCTGGTTTACGCGTTTTGCACACCAAAGAGCACGCCTATGCTGCTTTAGAAGCACTTGCCTCGTACTTACAGGCAACGAATCCACATGATCCCGCGCCCTATTTAGTACAGCGCGCTGTTAAGTTAGGAAAAATGCCATTCCCCGAACTGGTGCAAGAAATTACTGCGTCGGCAGGATCCATGGAAAGATTTTTTGAGTTACTAGGTATTGATGCAAGCGGTTGACGCTGACGATAACTAACGGCCCCATAAAACCTTGAAATATGAATTCGGAGCGACATCATGCTACCCCCGTATGAGTTATGGAAGCAATCGACCTCAGTCTCTGGGTTCGGATCCGGCTCGAAAGAATGGCAAGATCTGGACAAGGCCTATAAGGATTATTCAGAATCCCAAGGTGACTACAATAAGCGTAAGCATCTCGAGAACATGCTCGACGCTTTCGATCTAGCCAAGAAGAAGAAATATGAATCGATCAACCTCAAACTATCGCCCAGCGAAGCCGAAAAAAAATCTGATCGAGATCGATTAGGAGCGATTACTGCCTTACGCCGATACCTTAAGAATTGGAAGCGCGAGTACGACAAAGAAGATTTAGTCGCATTACAAGAAATCAAACGTGGTCAGAACACTGCTGTTCGACGCACACTCTCAAATGCAAAAATCAAATACAAAAGCAACCGTATAAAAATAGCCAAGAGTGCTGCATCAGCCACTTACGACCTCATAGGAACCGCCAACGATGCGCGTTCTGGCCTTAAGGCGCTTGCTGACGAATTCAAGATCAATGTACCAGGTATAAATGCCATACCGTTGCAGGGCGATGCCCTAACGGTCTCGACGGGGTGGCAAAGTATGCTGCGCTCAATTACTGGCGTCGAAGCGGATCTCCAAGAGGAGGCCATGCAGGCACTCACCCGGGAAATTGGGGAGAGAGTGCTCGGCGACGTCTCCGGTTACATACCCGTACTGGGGGTTGTCAAAGACGGTTTCTCGGTCTTTATGAGCATGAAGGGCGTGGTTGATAATGAGCTGACGATCTACAGAAACGATAAAGCGAGGCCATTGACGCGTAAGGGTGACATCGAGGCCGCCATAAACTCTTTACAAACGATCTTTGAGAAGAAACGTGTCGAGCTCGGCATTGACCTTGCCGGCTCGGTCTCGGCACTGGTAACCGGTGTGGTCTCGAGCGGGGTTGCCGGCCCGGTCACCAATGCCGTAGTCAGCGTCGCTAAGCTCGCCAACTCCATCCGTAATTTTGTTAACGACCACACCCTGATGACGCGCGCTAATAGGGTGCTCGACATGGTGGATTCATCGGATGCTCAGCTGCTTGAGATCATGGAGAAATTTCCATTTATCGGCGCTCACCTCATCGCAACCATAGAAACAAGCACCTTGATAGAAATTATTGGCTATGAGCTGAATAACCCGT
>JACCDP011155709.1_pt1 | contig 16563 bp, 13 predicted proteins | sample 7445841 | NCBI WGS metagenome assembly JACCDP01 (sample SAMN15323441, study PRJNA562643) | freshwater metagenome | isolation source: river surface water | place: USA:Blue River Watershed | collected 2017-08-17 | reverse complement strand
TGTTTGAGCACCTCCACGCGGCCATCTGTACGCATGACTTGATTGATGCCAGCAGCGCCAGATTGCCCCCCCGCCATGCCAAATGCCGGATGCACTCGGCCATTGGACAAGATGCTGGCAGTCATGGTTTCTAAAAATCGAATGCGGCGCACTCCGCCCATGCCGCCATGCCATTTGCCCAGTCCACCCGAGCCTTCGCGCAGGGCATAACTTTCCAAACGCACAGGGAATCGGAACTCCAAAATTTCAGGATCGGTCAGGCGTGAGTTGGTCATGTGGGTTTGAACCACCGAGGTGCCATGAAAGCCCGAGGTGGTTTGCCCCTGCTCGTCCACCATCACGCCAGCACCACTGCCGCCCGAAATGGTTTCGTAGTACTGGTACTTGGCATTGCCAAAGGTGAAGTTGTTCATGGTGGGCTGGCTGCCCGCCATCACGCCCAAGGCGCCAAACAGCGCATTGGTGATGCAGCTCGATGTTTCCACATTGCCCGCCACCACAGAAGCAGGAAAATTGGGGTTGAGCATGCAACCCTCAGGAATGATCACCTTCAAAGGTTTCAGGCAACCCGCATTCAAGGGGATGTCGTCGTTCACCAAACTTCTGAACACATACAACACGGCAGCCATGCAAACGGCAGTGGGCGCATTGAAGTTGTTGGTCTGCTGGGCACTGGTGCCTGTGAAGTCAATTTCAGCACTGCGGTTTTGAGCATCCACTCGAACGGCCACTTGAATTTGGGAGCCATTGTCTAGCGGCAATGTGAAGCTGCCATTCTTTAAGCGTGTGATCACGCGGCGTACAGACTCTTCGGCATTGTCTTGCACATGGCGCATGTAAGCCTGCACCACCTCCAACCCAAACTCGGCCACCATTTTGTGCAGCTCTTGCACACCCTTTTCGTTGGCTGCCAATTGAGCGCGCAAATCGGCCATGTTTTGCTGAGGATTGCGGCTGGGGTATTGGCCACTGGCCAACAGCGCTAGCATTTCTTGCTCTTGCAAAACGCCCTCTGATACCAACTTGAAGTTGTTGATTTGTACGCCTTCTTCTTGAATGGTGGTAGAAAAAGGCGGCATTGAGCCAGGCGTGGTGCCGCCAATATCGGCATGGTGCCCCCGCGAGCCCACATAAAACTCTGCTTGAGTGGCGCCCTCTAAAAACACAGGCGTGATGACAGTCACATCGGGCAAGTGCGTGCCGCCGTGGTAGGGGTCATTGAGCACAAACACATCGCCGCGGCGCATCGTGGCTGCGTTTTCGCGAATGACGGTTTTGATGCTTTCACCCATGCTGCCCAAGTGCACAGGCATGTGGGGCGCGTTGGCAATAAGGTGCCCCTCAGCACTGAACAAGGCACAAGAAAAATCGAGGCGCTCTTTGATATTCACCGAGTAAGCGGTGTTTTGCAATTGCAAACCCATTTGCTCTGCAATGTTCATGAAGAGGTTGTTGAACACTTCGAGCAACACTGGATCGACCGTGGTACCCGCAGCATGTTTGGTTTGACGCACTTCCACGCGGTTGAGCAGGAGATGGTTTAAAGCTGTCACTTGCGCTTGCCATCCAGGCTCTACCACCGTGGTGGCATTTTTCTCGGCAATGATGGCGGGGCCTGCAATGACATCGCCAATGCGCAAATCTTCGCGCACAAACAAACCAGCCTCCCACCAACGCGACTCGCCATCTGAACCAGGAGAGTAAATGCGAACGCTAGCGCGCTGAGGCACATCACGCACAGGATTTAGCGCATGAGGCACTTCAAGCGCCGCATCACCTAGGATCACCGCTTCGACAGAAACAGCTTCCACCATGAGCGCTTTGCCAGTCATTAGAAATGCAAACCGTTGGCGGTAAGCTTGTTCAAAACGCGCTGTGATTTCCTGAAGGCTTCCCATACCAACCACCAAGGCTGAATCACTGCCTTCGTATCGCACGTGCACACGCTCGTGTAACTCAATCACATCGCCCAAGGCTTGCTTGGCCAGGGCAGATTTTGCAGCATCTGCCAAACTTTTGAGGGGCGCCACCAGGGAGGGCATGGCCTCGGGTGTGAGGCGCAGTTCAACTGCTTGCTCGCGAATCAAGCTTTGATCGGCCAAGCCCATGCCATACGCCGACAACACACCAGCCAAAGGGTGCACAAAGACTTGCTTCATGCCAAGTGCATCGGCCACCAAGCACGCGTGTTGCCCACCCGCGCCACCAAAGCACTGCAAGGTATAGCGCGTGACGTCGTAGCCGCGTGCCACTGAAATTTTCTTGATGGCGTTGGCCATCTGCTGAACCGCAATGCGCAAGAAACCATCCGCAATGGCTTCAGCAGGCCGCTTCATTTGGTTTGACAAATGGGCAAAACGTTCTGTCACCGCCTGCTTGTCCAAGCGTTGATTGCCTTCGGGGCCAAACACCGCGGGAAAGAAATCGGGTTGTACCTTGCCCACCAACACATTGGCATCGGTCACGGCCAAAGGACCGCCGCGCCTGTAACTAGCAGGGCCAGGATTGGCGCCAGCGCTTTGCGGTCCCACGCGCAAACGAGCACCGTCAAATTGCAACAAGGAACCACCACCCGCAGCCACCGTATGGATGCTCATCATGGGCGCGCGCATGCGAATGCCTGCCACTTGCGTTTCAAACTCTCGCTCAAACTGCCCCGCGTAATGCGATACATCGGTTGACGTGCCGCCCATGTCAAAGCCAATCACTTTGTCGTGCCCAGCGCCCTGTGCCGTGCGAGCCATGCCAACAATTCCGCCTGCGGGGCCACTCAAAATAGCATCTTTGCCGGCAAAGGCATGCGCATCGGTGAGGCCACCCGAAGACTGCATGAACATCAATTTGACACCCGGCATTTCACTGGCCACTTGATCGACGTAGCGGCGCAAGATGGGCGACAAATAGGCGTCCACTACTGTGGTATCGCCGCGGCTGACAAACTTCAACAACGGACTGGTTTCATGCGACGTGCTAATTTGGGTAAAGCCAATTTCACTTGCCAATTTGGCAGCTGCAATTTCGTGCGCTTGATAACGATAAGCATGCATGAACACAATGGCCACGCTGCGAATGCCGGCATCAAATTGCGTCTGCAACTGAGCGCGCAATGCATCGGCATTCAAAGGCTCAATGACTTCACCTTGCGCCGACATGCGCTCTTGTGCTTCGATCACTTCGCTGTACAAAAGTTCGGGCAACACAATGTGTCGGTCAAACAAGCGGGGACGGTTTTGATAAGCAATGCGCAGTGCATCTCTAAATCCGCGCGTTGTGACCAACAGTGTTTTTTCACCCTTGCGCTCAAGCAATGCATTGGTGGCCACTGTCGTGCCCATCTTCACGCAACTTACTGCCGACGGCGTGACGGCCTCGTGCGGTTTCAAACCCAGCAAAAACCGAATGCCAGCAACAGCGGCATCTTTGTACTGACCCGGATTTTCTGACAAGAGTTTGTGCGTGACCAGCTGACCATCGGGTCGTTTGCCGACGATGTCAGTGAAAGTGCCTCCCCGGTCAATCCAGAATTGCCAAGTTGTTTGATCTAAGTTGGGTGCGAGAGGAAGCGACTGCATTTTATGTTGACTGATGCGAATAGAAACATGGTTTCTACTATGATTGATCCATATTTGACTCTAGGTCAAACAACCCCTCAAGGATATACGTGTTTAAAAATGTCATGGCCTATCGAATAGGGCCCAACTGGAACGCCACCGTACCAGAAATTGAAACCGCTTTTTCAGCCAACCGATTTATCGAATGCACACCGGGTCAAGACAAATCCGTCGGCTGGACCGAGCCAAGGGGTGTTGACAATGGTCCTTTGATGGAGTCTATCGGCGGTCAGTGGATTGCCAAGTTACTCATTGAAACCAAAGCGGTTCCCTCGTCTGTTGTCAAACGCAAAGCCGAACTGCAGGCACAAGACATCCAAGCCAAGACTGGCCGCAAGCCTGGCAAAAAAGAAACTCGCGAAATGCGCGAAGACATTCTGCACAGCCTGCTGCCCCAAGCCTTTGCCAAGCAAGCTTCTGTCATGGTCTGGATCAACCCGAAAGATCGAATATTGGCCATTGACGCGGCCAGCACAGGCAAGGCTGATGAGGTCATCACGCAGTTGGTGCGCGCCTTGCCGGGTCTCGATTTGAACTTGTTGCAAACCGCCACATCCCCCCAAACCGGGATGGCAGCCTGGCTGTTGGCCACCGACACCGACGATCTGCCAAGATCTTTGAGCATTGAAAAAGAATGTGTTTTGAAGTCGGGCTCAGAGGACCAACCCATGGTGAAGTACACACGGCACACTCTCAGCACCGAGGAAGTGCGCAAACATGTGCGCGAGGGCAAACTACCTACCCAGTTGGCGCTCAGCTGGGAGGGAAAAGCCAGCTTCGTTTTGACCGAGAGCTTGCAGCTTAAAAAAGTCGCCTTTCTAGACGGCACTCAAGCAGACGCTGGCAGCACCGAAGGCGAAGACAAGTTTGATGCCGATGTGGTTCTGAGCACTGGCATGCTTGGCCCCTTGCTCAAAGATGTGCTGGAGGCACTGGGCGGCGAAAACGTCTTTGCAGAGTCTGCAAGCGACGAAGAGGGTCCGCCCTTTTAAGACCAGTAAGACAAATCAGAAAAGGAGAACGACATGCTTTCCATCATGGCCATCTGCATGGGTGCTTGTCTAGGCGCTCTGGCCCGGTGGCAACTGGGCTTGTGGCTCAACCCAAGCACCCCCGGCGATGGCATTTTTCCCTGGGGTACTTTGGCTGCCAATCTCATTGGCGGCTATTTGATTGGTCTTTGCGTGGGTATCTTCCAAAACTTACCCCAACTCGATCCAGAGTGGCGCCTTTTCTGCATCACGGGCTTTTTAGGCGCCTTAACCACCTTTTCCACCTTTTCAATGGAAGTGGTTGGCATGCTTCAGCAAGGGCGCTTGTTTTTGGCCATGGGTACAGCCAGTGTGCATTTGGTGGGATCGCTGGTTTTAACCTATTTCGGGCTTTACACCGTCAAATTGATCAGCATCAGTTCGGTGTCCTAAACCAATTCGCCAAGCTAAGGGAAAGTACTTAAAAAGAAGGGGCTGGCTGCGTGATCTACTGGAGGATAAATTCACCCTCAGGAGTTACGAATGCAGGTTCAAATGAAGGTCAACGGCAAATCAGTTTCCGTTGACGCAGCCCCCAATACATTGCTCGTGAATGCACTGCGCGAGCACCTCAAACTCACTGGCACTCACGTAGGTTGCGACACCGCCCAATGCGGCGCATGCACTGTTCATGTCAACGGCCGTGCCGTGAAGTCTTGCAACATGCTCACCGCGCAAGCCCAAGGCGCCGAAGTCACCACCATTGAAGGCCTGGCCCAAGCCGACGGCACCATGCACCCCATGCAAGCGGCATTCAAAGAATGCCACGGCTTGCAGTGCGGCTTTTGCACACCCGGCATGGTCATGAGTGCCGTCGACATTGCCAATCGTCACCCCAACGCCAGCGAACTCGAAATCCGCGAATTGCTCGAAGGCAATCTGTGCCGTTGCACCGGTTACCAAAACATTGTCAAAGCCGTGCAGCAAGGTTGTGCTGCTATGAAAGCTTAAGGAGCTCATCATGGGTGCATCAGATTTCTCCAAACTTCCTCACATTGGTGAGTCCTTGCGTCGCAAGGAAGACTACCGCTTCCTCACTGGCGCCGGCAACTACACCGACGACATTCGCCTAGACAACATGACACACGCCGTGTTCGTGCGCTCGCCGCATGCCCACGCCAACATCAAGAGCATCAACAAAGCCAAAGCTTTGGCTGCGCCTGGTGTTGTGGCCGTGCTCGATGGCCCCGATGTGGTCGATGCCAAGATCAATGGTCTGCCTTGCGGCTGGCTCATTACCGACACCAGCGGCAAACCGATGAACGAGCCACCCCACCCCATCCTTGCCAATGGCAAGGTGCGCTATGTGGGCGACCACGTGGCCATGGTGGTGGCCGAAACTTTGGAGCAAGCTAAAAACGCAGCCGAGTTGGTAGAAGTTGAATACGACGTCTTGCCCGCCGTGGTCGATGTTCGCCAGGCCAAAACGGCCACAGCCCTGCACGCCGAAGCACCCAACAACCATTGCTACAACTGGGCCATTGGTGACAAGGCTGCTGTAGACGCTGCGTTCGCAGGTGCGGCACACGTTACCAAGCTAGACCTGATTAACAACCGCTTGGCACCCAATCCTATGGAGCCCCGTGCCGCCATTGGTAGCTACAACCGCGCCAGTGACGAATACACCCTTTATGTGTCCAACCAAAATCCACACGTCGAGCGCTTGCTCATGACCGCATTTGTGCTGGGCTTGCCCGAGCACAAAGTGCGCGTCATTGCACCCGATGTAGGCGGCGGTTTTGGCGCCAAAATTTATTTGTACGCCGAAGACGTTTGCCTGACATGGGCTTCTAAAAAGCTCAATCGCAACATCAAATGGAATTGCGACCGTTCAGAAGCCTTCTTGAGCGATGCGCACGGACGTGACCATTCCAGCCACGCCGAATTGGCCCTCGACAAAGATGGTAAGTTCTTGGCACTTCGCGTACACACCGATGCCAACTTGGGCGCTTACCTGTCGACGTTCTCTACAGCGGTTCCCACCATTCTGTACGCCACTTTGTTAGCTGGCCAATACGCCACTCCGCAGGTTTATGTGGAAGTGGACGCCTGGTTCACCAACACAGCCCCTGTTGACGCGTATCGCGGTGCAGGTCGTCCAGAAGCCACTTATCTGCTCGAGCGCATTGTGTCCCGCGCAGCCTTTGAGTTGGGCATGACGCAAGACGCCATTCGCAGCAAGAACTTCATCACGCAGTTCCCCTACCAAACGCCAGTGGCTTTGCAGTACGACACCGGCGATTTCCACGCCCTCATGAACCACGCCAACAAACTGGGCGATGTGGCTGGCTTCCCTGCCCGCAAAGCGGCCAGTGCTGCCAAGGGCCTGCTGCGCGGCATTGGTTACTCTAGCTACATCGAAGCTTGCGGCTTGGCCCCTAGCAACGTGGCAGGCGCTTTGGGCGCTCGCGCTGGTTTGTTTGAGTGCGGCGAAGTGCGTGTGCACCCCACAGGCAGTGTGACCGTGTTCACTGGTTCACACAGCCATGGTCAAGGCCACGAAACCACCTTCGCACAGGTGGTGGCTGCGCGCTTGGGCATTCCCGTTGAAAACGTCGACATCGTTCACGGCGATACCGGACGAGTGCCTTTCGGCATGGGCACCTATGGCTCACGCTCTATTTCAGTGGGCGGCGCTGCACTCATGCGCGCCCTCGACAAAATTGAAGCCAAGGCCAAGAAAATTGCAGCCCACCTGATGGAAGCAGGCGATGCCGACATTGAGTTTGCCAATGGCGAATTCAGTGTCAAAGGCACCGACAAGAAAATTCCATTTGGCAGCGTTGCGCTCACCGCTTATGTGCCGCACAACTACCCCTTGGACAAGTTGGAGCCGGGCCTCAACGAAACGGCTTTCTACGACCCCACCAACTTCACTTTCCCAGCAGGCACTTACATCTGCGAAGTGGAGATTGACCCCCAAACAGGCGTCACCAAAATCGACAAGTTCACCGCAGTCGACGACTTCGGCACCATCATCAACCCCATGATTGTGGAAGGCCAAGTGCATGGCGGTTTGGTGCAAGGCATTGGCCAAGCGCTCATGGAAAACTGTGTGTACGACAAAGAAACCGGCCAACTCTTAACCGGCTCTTTCATGGACTACACCATGCCCCGTGCCGACGACTTCCCTCAGTTTGCCATTGGCCACGAGTGCACACCTTGCACCACCAATCCTCTGGGTACCAAGGGTTGTGGCGAAGCGGGCGCCATTGGCTCACCCCCATCTGTCATCAATGCCGTGCTGGACGCTTTGGCCCCATTGGGCGTCAAAGACTTTGACATGCCTGCGACGCCTCACCGCGTGTGGGAAGCCATTCAAGCCGCCAAGCATTAATTAGAAATTCGGAGAACTCAACATGTACGCATTCAAATACGAACGCCCTACCGCATTGGCAGATGCGCAAAAAGCAGCGCAAGCGGGTGGTCAAGTTTTGGCCGGTGGCCAAACCATGATCGCTGCCATGAAGCAGCGCCTGCAACAGCCAGAAACCTTGATTGACTTGGCCGCCATCAGTGGCTTGGCTGGCATCAAAAAGGACGGTAACAACATCGTGATTGGCGCCATGACGCGCCACCAAGATGTGGCCGACAACGCCGATGTTCAGAAGAACATTCCAGGCCTGGCTTTATTGGCCAACAACATTGGTGACAAGCAAGTCCGTGCCATGGGCACTATCGGCGGCTCAGTGGCCAACAACGACCCTGCTGCTTGCTACCCCAGCGCCTTGTTGGCTTTGGGCGCCACCATCCAGACAGACAAGCGCACCATCAAGGCGGATGACTTCTTCTTGGGCATGTATGCCACCGCGTTGGATGCGGGCGAAATCATCACCTCTGTCAGCTTCCCCATTCCCAGCAAGTCCGCCTATGCCAAATTCAACCAACCTGCCTCGCGCTTTGCGTTGGTGGGCGTGTTTGTGGCGCAAACCGCTGGGGGAGCCCGTGTGGCCATCACCGGTGCTGGCAATGGCGTGTTCCGCCATGCTGGCATGGAAGCCGCATTGACAAAAAGCTTTACCCCAGAAGCAGTAACCGGTGTCGCGGTAGACTCTACGGATCTCAATGCCGACCTGCACGCTTCAAAGGCCTACCGCGCTCACCTGATCACCGTGCAAACTCAAAGGGCGGTGAAACAGGCGAACGGATGACCGCAAAAGACACTTTCAAAACCATCGACGAACTTGCCCAAGCCTTAGAAGGTGTGGGCTATTTCGCGGAACGGCGGCTCATCACCGCCGTTTTTTTGAGCCTCAAATTAGAGCGCCCTCTTCTGCTAGAGGGCGAACCGGGCGTGGGCAAAACCGAGTTGGCCAAGGCGTTGGCCAAAATTTTGGGACGACCGCTCATTCGTTTGCAATGCTACGACGGCATGGAACAACGCGAAGCTTTGTACGAATGGAACCATGCGGCCCAATTGCTGCACATGCGTGCTGCAGCGTCTCAACCAGGGTCTGGTGCAAGCCCTGCAGACATTGAGCGAGAGGTGTACCAAAAACGTTTCTTGGTGAAACGCCCATTGCTGGAAGCCTTGCAAACTGCAGTACCTGGCGCCCTGTTGTTGATTGATGAGGTCGATCGCGCCGACGAACCTTTTGAAGCGTTTTTGCTCGAGTATTTGGGCGAATACCAAGTGAGCATTCCCGAACTTGGCACCATAAAAGCCGAAGTGGCCCCTGTGACCATTCTCACCAGCAACCGCACGCGCGATTTAAACGACGCGGTGAAACGCAGATGCCTTTACCAATGGATGGACTACCCTGACCGCGAGCGCGAACTGGCTGTGGTCAGATCCCAAGTGCCAGAGGCCAGCGCCCTACTGACCGAGCAAGTAGCCGAGTTTGTGGGCCGCCTTAGAAGCCAGCCCTTCTCCAGTGCGTTTCAACGCGCACCGGGCATTGCGGAGAGCGTGGAATGGGCCAAAGCCTTGGTGGCCTTGGACACCCTGACCCTCGACCCCGAGGTGGTACAAGACACCGTCGGCATTTTGTTCAAGCAACGCGAAGACATTGCAGCCATCACACCTTTGTTGAACGATTTGTTGGCGCCTGCCCCGCCCGCGCTTTAAACCTCAGGCTTTGTCATCATGCTATTGGGAGACGCGCGCAGCGGCAAACTCAGCGACAACATCACCGGCTTTGCACGCGCACTCAGGCGTGCAGGACTGCCCGTTGATGCCTCTCGCATCAGCTTGGCCATTGAGTCCTCTGGGCTGGTTGGCCTAGAGCGAAAAGACGATTTGGCAGCCGCATTGAAAGCCTGCCTGGTCAACCGGCAAGAAGACCTGGTGGTTTTCGATCAAATGTTTGCAGCATTTTTCAGAGACCCAGAGCTCACGCGCCAGCTTCTGTCGCAACTCTTGCCCAAAGCCGCCGCGCCCTCACCCGGTGTTCCCCGCAAGTCAAGGGTGCAAGAAGCTTTGGCGGCCAAAAACAAACAAAATGACCCAGGCAAGCCCAAAGAAGATGAATTGAAGTTTGACGCGGCCATGAGCGCCAGCGACCGACAAAGGCTACAACAAGCAGACTTTCAAAGTTTGAGCGCCAGCGAGTTCAAGTTGGTTGAAAAATTGGCCAGAAAAGTGAAGCTGCCTCTGCCCAAAATTCAAGGACGCAGAACACGCACAGGAGGCCACGGCGATCGAATTCACTGGTCCAAAACCATGCAGATGGCAGCTCGGCAAGATGGCGATGTTTTGTCCTTGCCTCACCTGCAAAGAAAGCCACAGGCTTTGCCCTTGTTAATTTTGGTTGACATCTCTGGCTCCATGGAGCGCTATGCCCGACTTTTGCTGGCTTTTTTGCACCAAGCCACTCGGGAAGCTCCTAGGCAGGTTTATGCCTTTGGCACCGATTTGACCGATTTGAACCCCGCCTTCAAACTGCGCGATACCGACGACATGCTGTTTGCAGCCAGCCGTCAAATTCAAGATTTTGCAGGCGGCACACAACTTGGCAAATCACTTGCCCATTTCCGCTCGCATTTCGCCAAAAAACTCACTGGCAGACGCACAGTGGTGCTTTTAATCAGTGATGGTCTCGATACCGGCACGGCAGAAACGCTAGACTCGGAGCTTGTTTGGTTAAAACGACACACTCGGTCTTTGCTTTGGCTCAACCCTTTGCTTCGGTTTGATGGGTACGCTCCCATTGCAACAGGTGCCAGTGTGTTGAATCGCCATGTGGATGGCATGTTGGCCATTCACAATTTATCTCGTTTGGAAGAACTGGCGCAAGCCTTGACCAAGCTATTGAAAACGAATTAACGGAGAAAACAAGATGGACATGCAAGGTCAACGCGTATTACACGTCACACAAGCACAAGCATGGGATGCCCTGAATGATCCCGAAATTTTAAAATCCTGCATTCCAGGATGCGACAAATTTGAGCTCACAGAAGCCAATGTTTACAGCGTGGGTGTGGCCATCAAAATTGGCCCTGTGTCTGCCAAGTTTTCAGGCAAGGTCACCCTGTCTGATATTCAAGCACCCAACTCCTATGCCCTGAATTTTGAGGCGCAAGGCGGCGTGGCGGGTTTTGGCAAAGGCGAATCGCAAGTGTCTTTGCACCCGCATGCCGAAGGTTGTGAATTGAAATACACCGTGCACTCCACCGTGGGTGGCAAATTGGCCCAATTGGGCCAGCGACTGATTGACGGCGCCGCCAAATCTTTGGCCGAAGATTTCTTCAAACGCTTTGACGAATCATTGCAAGCCAAATACCCCCAAACTGAAAGCACGCCAGTCACAAGCACACCCGAACCTGCCGCCGCTTCTGGCAGCGTCCCAAGCTGGGTCTGGCTCGCATTGTTGGTGGGCGCCGGCGCCGTTTGGTTCTTGGTGCGCTAATCTCTTTTCACGGCACAAATTCAAAGCGTCATGGAAAACCTCGACATTGTGGTGTTGCGAACGCTCAAAGCCTGGCGTGAAGCTGGGCAGCGTGCGTTGCTCACCACCGTTGTCAGAACTTGGGGCTCTTCACCACGCCCTGTGGGCTCCATCATGGCTTTGTGCGAAACAGGTGCCGTGGTGGGCTCGGTGTCGGGTGGTTGCATTGAAGACGACCTCATTGCGCAGTACAGCAAAGCCAACGCCATCAGCGACAGTGCACCCCTGCGTTTGAAATACGGCATCAGCGCCGACGAAGCCCATCGCTTTGGCTTGCCCTGTGGCGGCACACTTGAATTGCTTTTGGAGTTCAACCCCGATGCAGCAAGCTTGGCTGAGCTGATTGCCATGCTCGAAAAAGGTCAACTCACCCAGCGCATGACCCAACTAAGCACAGGCTTTGTCACACTCAAAGCCAGCGATGCGCCCAGCGATCTGCACATCGACGAACATCAACTCATCAACACCTTTGGACCTGAATACCGCATGCTGCTCATTGGTGCCGGCCAAATGACCGAGTACTTGGCCACCATGGCTTTGTTCAATGGCTTTGCTGTCACGGTGTGCGATCCGCGCGAGGAGTACCGCGGTGCATGGTCGGTGGCAGGCGTGACAGTCAAGCACGACATGCCTGATGATCTGGTGACAAGTTTTCAACCTGACAGACGAAGCTGTGTGATTGCCCTCACCCACGACCCCAAGCTAGACGATTTGGCTTTGTTGGCCGCTTTGGAAACCGATGCGTTTTACATCGGCGCCATTGGCTCACGCCGAAACAACATTCTGCGTCAGCAGCGCATGATTGAACACTTCGATCAAACAGAAGAATCCTTGGCCAGGCTGCGCGGCCCCATTGGCATTTACATTGGCAGCAAAACACCTGCAGAAATTGCCGTCAGCATCATGGCCGAAGTGTTGGCTGTTAAAAATGGCGTGCCCTTGCCGCGCGACATGGATGTGGCGCATGCCAAAAACACCCACGAGGGGCCACCCATCGACCCCTCGGCACCTGTGTGCTTTACGGGCCGCTAATTGAGTCCATCAAGTGAGCTCTCAAAGCTCACTTACTTGTTGGCATTTGGAAAGAACACCGACTCTCCGCCAATTTTGTAGGCGGCAATCGTTGCTTGGCCATTGGCTGAAACAATCCAGTCCACAAACTTTTGCGCATCAGCTTGTTTCACATGCGCGTGCTTGGCGGGGTTGACGACCATCACACCGTATTGGTTGAACAGCTTGGCATCCCCTTCCACCAAAACTTTCAAGTCCGCACGGTTTTTAAAGTTTAACCAAGTCCCGCGATCGGTCAACACATAGGCGCCTTTAGAGGCACCGATGTTCAAGGCCGGACCCATGCCGCAACCACACTCTTTGTAGCCCGAGCCTTTTTGCCCGCTCAATGCCGCTTGAGTCCAGAAGCGCAATTCAGCCGCGTGTGTACCGCTCTTGTCGCCCCTAGAAACAAAAGCCGCGTTGCTGGCTGCGATTTTTTTCAAGGCCGCCACAATGTCATTGCCTTTGATATTGGCTGGATCGGCTTGCGGGCCCACCACCACAAAGTCGTTGTACATCACAGGAAAACGCTTCACGCCAAAGCCGTCGGCTACAAACTTTTCCTCTGCCACTTGGTCGTGCACAAACACCACATCGGCATCGCCGCGTCGGGCCATGTCCAAAGCTTGCCCTGTGCCCAATGCCACCACCTTGATGTCAATGCCTGTGGCCTTTTTAAACGCCGGCAACAAATGGCCAAACAGACCCGATTGCTCGGTGGACGTGGTTGAGGCCATCACCATAGACTGCGCCATGCTTTGCACACTGAGTGCGCCTAAAGCAAGGCCTAACACCATGGCACGCAACCATGGCTTTGGGCATTTTTGTTTCTCAATGGTTGTCATGAAATTTCTCCTTGGAGAAATAAAAAAGCCTGTTGGCTGTGCTGTTTCAAACAATCAGCATTGAAAAAATCTGCGGTCGGCAAGTCCGCCAAAATGCGACCTTGCTCGATGTAAATCACCCGACTGGCCCAACGTTTCACTTGCCCTAAGTTGTGACTTGCAAAAATCAAAGTCATCGGTGTGGGCTTCTCATTGGGCGCAATCATTTGTTGCACCAGCGCTTCAATTTCTCGTTTGGCTGGCGGGTCTAAGCTGGCTGTGGGTTCATCCAAAAAAAGCAGCTCGGGCTCTTTGGCCCAAGCTCTGGCCAATGCCAAGCGCTGCTGCTGACCACCCGACAAAGTGGCTGCACTTTGTAACTTCACACCCGCCAAGCCCACCACCGACAAAGCCTCCAGCGCGCGCGCTTTGGCTTGTTGCCAACCCAAGCCCAAACTGCGGTCTAACCACAAACCCAGCGCCACGTTGTTCCAACTGCTGGTTCGCAACATGTGAGGTCTCTGAAACAACATGGCTTGCCTGCACACAGCCAATTGCAATTGACCTTCCGAAATGCGATGCAAACCGTTCAAGACCCGTAGCAAGGAGCTTTTGCCAGAACCATTCGAGCCAATCAGAGCCACTTGCTCACCAGCTTGGATGGTGAGGGTTACATCGCTCAAGGCTTGCACATGTCCCAGCCTTAAGTTAACCTGCTTCAATGAAATGAGAGCAGTCATGTCACCCACCCCCGCAAACTGGTAGGCTTAGATTGCTGATGACGGTCTTGCCAATGTCTGAAAAGCGCCAGCAACACATTCAAACAACCCACAATGGCCAACAGCACAATGCCCAGTGCCAAGGCCAGAGGCAGATCGCCCTTGCTGGTTTCAAGCGCAATGGCCGTGGTCATCACCCGCGTGAAGCCTTCCATGTTGCCACCCACAATCATCACGGCACCTACTTCGGAAATAGCACGTCCGAAACAAGCCACCACCACCGTGAGCAAGGCAAAGCGCTCGTTCCAAGCCAACAACAAACACCGCAGCAAATTGCCAGCCCCCAAGGACCGCCATTGCTCGCCGTGCGCGGCGTCCACATCCTCGACCACTTGTCGGCTGAGGGCTGCTGCCACCGGCACCACCAACACCACTTGGGCCAGAACCATGGCTTTGAAGCTAAACAGCCAGCCCAAAAAACCCAAAGGCCCGGTGCGTGACAACAGCAAGTAAATGACCAAGCCCACCACCACAGATGGCAGGGCCAACAAGGTGTTGAGCATCGTGAGAAGCATCGATCTGCCTGGAAAGCGCGACACTCCCAAGTAAGCACCCAAAGCGATGCCAATGCCGCAGCCAATCAAGCAGGCGGTCGCACTGACGCCCAGCGATCTGCCTGCAATGCTCAAAAGGCCAAGATCCAAAGACGCGATGAGTTCAAGCGCGGTAAACGCGCTGTCTGAAAAAGTATTCATAAAATTTAAAACTTGCGCCGATGCTAGCCGTTTTAAATACCCTGAACTACGCGGGTGTTCCGCTATGAAATGCGGTGCATAAGCACAAGCCCAAGCAAGCTGGCCATGAACCCTGCCCTAAATGAGGCACACTTGAGCCGTGCCAAAAATTGAACTCTCCTACAGTTGGGGGCCCGAGCCCTCAAGCCCTTCTACCCCCGATGTTTTGAAGCAGCGGCCACAGGCTTTGCTGCGCAACCCCCTCATGGACTTGCTACAGGCCGTTCGTGAAAAGGGCTCCATCGCCGCCGCGGCCAAATCTCTGGGGTTGTCTTATCGTCACGTTTGGGGTGAACTGAAAAAATGGGAACAGCGCCTTAACCAAAACCTGATCGTTTGGGAAAAAGGCATGCCGGCAGAACTGTCCGAATTTGCCAGCAAACTGCTTTGGGCAGAACGCCAAGCCCAAGCCCGTTTGGCTGCGCCCATTGAATCGCTCATGGCCGAAATTGAGCGAACCTTTGCTGTCGCCTTTGACTCGCAAGCCCACTTGCTCACCCTCTACGCAAGCCACGACGATGCGCTGGTTCGTTTGCGAGAGTCGGCAGCCCAAAATACCCTGCACCTTGACATTCGTTTTTGCGGCAGCGTGGATGCCATTCGCGCATTGAACGAAGGTCGCTGTGAAATCGCTGGTTTTCACACACTGGCTCAGCCCAACGGAAAAAGTCTGTCCGCAGAAACTTACAAGCCTTTGCTCAAACCAGGCCAGCACAAACTGATTGGTTTTGCCAAACGCACCCAGGGCTTGTTGGTCAAGGCCGGCAACCCTTTGAATGTGCAATCCTTGCAAGATGTGGTGAAGGGTCGGTTTCGGTACGTTAACCGAGGTCTGGGCACTGGGACGCGGCTTTTGTTAGACGAACTGCTGATCAACCAAGGCATCAAGCCCGAGCAACTTCTGGGCTATGACCGACAAGAGCTGTCTCACAGTGCTGTGGCCACCAGCATCGCATCGGGCCAAGCCGACGCAGGCCTGGCCATCGAGAGTGCCGCCCTGGCTTCTGGCCTCGATTTCATTCCCTTGGCCACTGAGAACTATTGGTTGGCATGCCTTAAAAGCGCCCTGGATTCGCCACCCGTTTTGGCTTTGAGAGATCACTTGGTCTCGGCAGCTTGGCAACACTGCTTGCAAGACATGCCTGGTTATCAGCCTAATCAGTCGGGTCGGGTTCAATCGCTTCGACAAGAACTGCCGTGGTGGAACCTCAAGCCGCGCAAACAGCCTTCGGCAACACCTTCAAAATAGCCTTCATTGATTAAGGCCATTTCCCAAGTGAAGCGCAGGGAAAACCCGCGGAAAAGTGAGATTTAAATTTCCTACAATAGTGAACATGACTGTAAGCAGTCTTCAGTGTCGCTTTGGCGTCCTGAATTCATCAACCTAGACTTCCGGAGTGAACCCCATGGATCGTCGTTCCCTAATTAAAAATGCCGGTATTGCTGGCGTCTTGGCCGCAGGCACAGCCCCAGCCATCATTCACGCTCAAGCCACACTGCGCTGGCGCTGTGCATCGAGCTTTCCCAAATCGCTCGACACATTGTTCGGTGTTTGCGACGTGTTTGCTAAAAAAGTGAGCGAATTGTCTGGCGGCAAGTTCACCATCACCACCCACGCAGCAGGCGAATTGATGCCTCCCTTTG
>JACCDP010825573.1_pt1 | contig 16563 bp, 17 predicted proteins | sample 7445841 | NCBI WGS metagenome assembly JACCDP01 (sample SAMN15323441, study PRJNA562643) | freshwater metagenome | isolation source: river surface water | place: USA:Blue River Watershed | collected 2017-08-17 | reverse complement strand
GGCCCCGCCGCCGTCCCCCAGCCCGCCCCCGCCGCCGTGGTGCGGGGAGATCTGCATCCCCACCGTGCCCCCGGGCAGCCTCGGCTTCGACGCGCTCGTGGTCCTGGAGTACATCAATTACCTCCGCTCGCTCGAAGGCTCGCCGCCCCTGGTCTGGAACAGCGACCTCGCGGCCGTCGCGGCGGCCTGGGCGGATAACGCGCCGTATTACAGCCACGGAGGCACCGGCGGGGCGGCCCAAAATATAGGGATGGCGTCCGCGTTCGACAGCGCCCAAAACGGGCTCATCGGTATTCTGGGGCGCATGTACTACGACGAAAAACAGGCGGCGGCCGCGGCAGGGGTGTCGCCGCAGGCCGATGGGTGCGGGGGCAGGTGCAGTCTCAACCGCATCGTCCCCGCCGCAGGCCACTTCTGTCTTCTTACAGATCCGTGTGCCTCCAGGGTTGGCGCGGGCATCGCGCCGGCCGAGTGGGATGCCAATGCGCTCTTCGGAGTCATCCACGTCAACTGAGGCCCGTGTCGGGGGCCAAGTCGTGGGCCACCATCCTCCCGACCAGGTCCCGGAACGATATCTTTGGAGACCACCCCGTCGCCGCCCGCAGCTTCGAAGAATCGCCCAGCAGCGAGTCCACCTCCGTCGGGCGGAAGTACCGCGGGTTGATCACCACGACCACGCGGCCGTCGGCGACAGTTCGCGCGACCTCCTCCAGTCCGCGGCCCTCCCAGCGCACCGGCATCCCCGCGGCCGCAAACGCCAGCTCCACAAACTCGCGCACCGAGTGCTGCTCGCCCGTGCTCACCACGTAGTCGTCGGGCGCGGCCTGCTGCAGCATCAGCCACATCGCGCGCACGTAGTCGGACGCGTGCCCCCAATCCCGCAAGGCGTCCACGTTCCCGAGCTCCAGGGGCGCTCCGCCGTCGACGAGCCGCGACACCGCCTGCGTGATCTTGCGCGTCACAAACGTCTTGCCGCGTCGCTCCGATTCGTGGTTGAACGCGATGGAATTGCACGCGAACATCCCGTACGCCTCCCGGTAATTGCGCGTGACCCAGTACCCGTACAGCTTGGCGGCGCCGTACGGAGACCGGGGCCAGAAGGGCGTGGTCTCGGACTGAGGAGGCGCCGACGAGCCAAACATCTCGCTCGTCGACGCCTGGCAAAAACGGACGGGGCACGAGAACCCCGCGAGTCGAAGGGCTTCGAGGACGTTCAGCACGCCCACGCCGTCCGCGTGCGCCGTGTACGTCGGCACCTCGAACGATACCTGCACGTGACTCTGCGCGCCCAAATTGTAGACCTCCAAGACCTCGGGACCCAACCCGCGAATCTCGGCCAACACGCGCTGCACCGAGTGCGTGTCCGTGACGTCCCCGAAATGCAGACGGATGCGATCTAACAGATGGTCGATCCGGCACGTGTTGAAATTCGAAGATCGACGCGCCAGGCCGTGCACGCGGTACCCCTGGTCCAGCAACAGCTCCGCCAGGTACGACCCATCCTGGCCCGTGATGCCCGTTATAAACGCTACCTTCATCGCTTCGAGGGTCCTTGGCTCACCGTCTTAAGGTCTTCTGTGACACCCCAAACATGCGAGTCCTCGTCACGGGCGGCACCGGGCTCCTGGGCAGCGCCATCCGCCAAGAAGTCGCTCCCGATGATACGTTTGTGTTTGTGGGGTCCAAAGACGCGGATCTCACGTGCTGGGACCAGACGCGGGCGCTTTTTCAAAAAGAACGGCCGACGCACGTGCTCCATCTCGCCGCGCGCGTCGGAGGCCTCTTCGCCAACCAAAACAACAACAGACAATTCTTCGTCGAGAACATGAGCATCAACGTCAACGTGCTCGAGGCGTGCAGACAATTCGGAGTCGTCAAAGTCGTGTCGTGTCTGTCCACGTGCGTGTTCCCGGACGGAGCGCCCCTGCCGCTGGACCCCGCACACGTCCACGCCGGCCCGCCGCACCCCTCCAACCAAGGGTACTCGTACGCCAAACGCATGCTCGAAGTCATGTCGCGGCTCTACGCCGCCGAGACCGGGAACCCGTACGTGTGCGTCATCCCCACAAACATGTACGGCCCGCGCGATAATTTTAACCTGGAAAATGCCCACGTCCTGCCCGCGCTCGTGCACCGCGCGCACCTCGCGGCAGCGCGCGGAGAACCCCTCCGCATCAGGGGGACCGGCCAGCCGCTCCGCCAATTCCTGTACGCCCCCGACGCCGCGCGCATGGTCCTGGACGTTCTGTTTGACACCGCCGACGCCGCAGCCGACGCCGCAGCCGACGTCGTGCTGTCCAACCCGCTGGAAGTCAGCGTCGCGCACGTCGGGAACCTGGTCGCGAAAGAGTACGGCATCGACGCGGTCCTCGACGGCGACCCAGCCGCAGACGGCCAGCGCTCGAAAACCTCGCGATCCGCCGACCGGTTCCGGGACTTTGCGTACACCCCCCTGGAATCCGGACTTCAAAAAACCGTGGAATGGTTCAGGAACGCGTACTCCGCGGGCGGCGATGTGCGTTTACACGCGTTTACACTGAATTAAATGTCCGAGCACTCGTCGGCGGCGCGCAGGTCGAAAGCCGCGCCGGTCATCAGGCGCATCAACACCCGCTCGTCCAGCCGGTCCTCGGGAATAGAGTTCAAAAAATCCGCATACTGCACGGCCGCCGCGTCCTCGTCGCCCTCCGCCAGCGAATCGTACACGTCGCTCGCGAGGTCCAGCCACCGCGCGTGTTTCCTGAGAACGTCCGCCATGCGTGTGCACTGCTCCAACTTGCGCTCCGCAAACCCGCACTTCTTAGGGAAGCCGCGGAAATGCGTTTTCGCAGCGGTCGTTACCAAGAACGCCCGTCGCGAAAGGATCATTGTCAAAAAATACGGCCGCGACTCCACCACTCCAAGAACCGATTCCACAGCGACGGCGGCTCGGCGAGCAGGTCGTCTTCTTCGAGCATGGGATTCCCAAAAAGGCGGATCGCTTAAGGCTGTTTCAGGAGTGTACCGTCTTAAGCGCGCCGCGGACCGCCACCCCAGAAAAAAAAGCATGAGACGCGACGGTATGGTCGTCGTCACCGCAGCAGCCGTCGTCGTGGCAGTGGGCGCGCTCGCCATCGCCATCCCGCCAATTCTCAGGATGCTCCTGAAAAAGACGGACCACGAGCAGCTGCCGCCAGCCGAGTCGCCGCCCGCGTCGCTGCCCGCGTCGCCGCCCGCGTCGCCGCCCGCGTCGCCGCCCGCGTCGCCGGTGGATGAGCCGGCGGCGGAAGAGGAAACGGCCCCGCTGACAGCCCCGCTGACAGCCCCGCTGACAGCCCCGCTTGCAATTCAGCCGACGACGACGGCCCCGCTGGAAATTCCAATGACGACGGCCCCGCCGCCGGTCTCGACGACGGTCTCGCCGCCGTTCAAATGCTGCGTGCCATTCAAACACGCCGGCAGCCAGGGCTTCACAGAGGCCTGAACAGCGTCGCAGTGAGCTGACCCTTGATGGACGTCTGCTCGCCGCGCGGCAGGGGCTCCGGCAGGCGGCTCGCGTCGCGGACGTACCCGAGGTACGCGGCCAGGCCCGCGCCGACGTTGGGAACCGCGATGCGGAGGACGGCCTCGTTCAGACGCGATACCTCACGAGCCACGCCTCCCGATCGCCGCAGCGCGCCCGCGGACATGTACACGTTCCGCATGACCACCAGCAACTCGTCGTCGCTCTGGCGGCCGATGGTCATGCCCGTCTTTTGCTTGATCACGCTGATGATGCGGCTCTGTAAATGGTCGATGTTCTTGGTTCCGAAAAAGGCGGTGTTCAAAGGGTTGGGGTCCTCGCGGATGCCGCGCAGCATCGTGTTCACCTTGGCCTCCAGGGGCACCGAGCCCGTGGCGGCGTACCGGGAATCCACGCGCCCAAACACGTCCAGGCTCGCCATACACGTACCCAATAAAATATTCTGGCGCGTCACGCCGCGGTGCACGCTGCGGTGTCACGCTGCGGTGTCACGCAAAGCCCAAGAGGGACGCCGCAGCCCCAGCAGCCTGGCTCACTTTGGCCTGAAGGTAATCCTTTACTTTCCGCACGTACCACATGATCCCGCCGCTCTGGTTCTTGGTCGCCTCGAAAACTTCGTGGGCTTTCTCCACCAGCGCATTATACTCCTCGGACGACCCGAAGAACAGTTTCTGAACCCGGGTGTGAATTCCGTTGATCAGTTTTGCGACCACCTCCTTTTTCTGCTTGGAAGCTCCCTGTTTGTATATGTCGTAGTTGATCTTTTCCATGACCGGGAACATCTGGAAGATAAACTGGGTCACATACTCCGTGAGCTTCTCGGGGGGCAGCGTGCTCCGCTGCGATTCGATCCAGTCGATATCGCCGTTCATCTCGTTAAACAGGATCGTGTGATCGTCGCCCAGCACTTTCTTGTTCAGGAAGTTGGCGTTGGCGTTCTTCCGCTCGCTCGTGTTGAGCCGGAAGCCCTGGTTCAGGTTCTGGTACCCGCGCCCCTTCAGGATCTTCCGCACCCTGTCGTTCACCTGCGGGCCAAGCGAGTTCACTGTGCTGTTCGCGGTTGGCTTGAACTTGATCTTCACGTTCTTGCCGGGCATCGGAACCGCGATCCGGTTCTTAAACTTCTGCTGGTTGTACAGTTTATCGGGTTTCGTCTGCATGTGGATCTCGCCCGTCCGCATGTCGATTTTCGCGATCTTGCCGAACACGGGCTTGCCCTGGTACTCGAACGCGATGTACTGCTCCTTGGTCTTCATGTTCGTGCTCAGTTTCCGGAGCAGCGCGCGGTTGGCTTTCGAGCCGCCGTTGCCGCCCGCGTTGGCGTCGTGGTGCGAGAACGCGTAGCCCAGGTCCTCGTAGGCGCTCACGTTCTTGGGCAGGACCCGCTTGAAGCGCGAGATCCGGATGTTGCGCTGCTCCTGCGGCAGCTTGACGGTCTGGCCGCCCACGTTCTCCACCCTCTCAAAGTACCCGCGCTGCTCCACGATCACGCCGTCCTTCTGCAGCCGCTTCACCCGGCCCAGCCACTGCTGCTGCTCCGAGTTGCCGGGGTCCTTGTGGCTGTACGCGATCACGTCGCCGACCTTGGCAAACATCGCGCCGGCGGGGACGTTCACCAGCTTGTTCGCCTCGACCACGCCCTGCATTTTGCCGGGAATGTGGATGTAGTACGCGCCTGTGGACGACGACGACGACGACGAGGTGCTCGGCGAGCCGCTCCTCGGGCTCCCGCTCACGGGCACGCCGTACCCATACGGAGCCGGGCTGAACCCCCCGCTGCCCGGGCTCTGGAGCATCACGCCAGGGCTGTACCGCGGAGACATCAGGGCGCCGGGAGACCCCCCCGACGGCCAGTACACAGGCACGCCCGCGCTCACCTTGCCGCGGCCCACGAGGCCCATGGCCCTGGCGTTCACGCGACGAAACGGCGGCACGATAAACGGCATCACCCCGCCGCCGGGCGAAGGCGACGTGGCGGCGAGCGCAGCAGCCCTCCTCCCCGCATTCAGCACGTTGGCCTTTGCCTGTTTGGAAGCGTTCGTCGACCCGGCGTTCTTGGGTTTATTGTTGCTCTTCTTGCTGCCGCCGCCAGAAACGGGGCTCTTACGGAACACTCGCTTCAGTCTGTTTCTCAAACCCATGTACGACTTGGCTAGATTTTTATTTTTTTACAGACCGGGACCGGCCGTGGGAACTACTTGAACGACGACGACCGCTCGGGCGATCGAATGGCAAAATACCAGAGGGAGACGTCGGCCTCAGAAGCTGCGCGAGGCTGTTGCCCTCCTCGGTGTCAAACACCTTGCCCTCGTCGGAAGACAGGTCTATGACGTAGCGCGGGCGCACCCCGGCCGAGGCGCGTCGCACGTCCTGGCGAGCGTGGTCCGCCGTGTACCGCAGCCCCGACGCCAGGGCGGCCTCCGCCTGGGCCGGCGCCAGGCCGTGCACACGCGTCAACGCGCGGCGAACCAGGGCCTTGGCGCCGCTGGCCGCGCGCGCGATCTTGGCGCGGTGCGGCAACGGCTTCCCGCGGGCGCACGCGGCAATGTCCTCCAGCGCGGCCCTCTCCGTGTACGTCGCAGGCAGCAGCGCCCCAGGAACGCCGTACACCACGCGCAGAGCCCAGAGGCGCGCGTCTTTGTCTTTGTCGACCGTCTTGGCAAAGGTGCGGCATCGCGTCTGCTTGAGCGCGGGGTGCAACGACTGGGTCTGGCCCATTATTACGGCATAGAAAATTTACTGGGCCGGGGGCACCGTCGGGGGGGCTTTGGGCGCGCCGCGGCACAGGGGACACCGCGCCCCGCACCGCGCCAGGCACGATACGTGGATGCTCTGGGCGCAGCACGTGGTCGCAGGCATGTGCCCGCTCAGGCCGGCGTCCAGGCACACCGGGCACGTCCGCTCCACGCTCGTGCGCACCGTGCCGTTGAGGTAACACATCGCACACGCCGGGTCCTTGCCGCACCGCATGTACTGCCCGCACCCGCACACCGTCAGTCGGTATATGTTGTTAAATTGGCGCCGCGTGACCACGCCGTCCAAAACCACGCTGCTCCGGGTCTCGGCGTGCGTCAAGTCGAATTGCCGGGTGTCGCTCTCGAAATCGTCGCGCGATATGTAGCCGCTGTTCAGCAGGGGCGTGGCATCCGATTCGCGGCGGTACACGAAACGCAGGACGACCATCTGAGTTCCAAGGTCCGGCGCCAGCCGCATCATCTCAAACTGCATCGTGCCGTCAAAGTTCCAAAACGTCATGTTCCGGTACGGCGGCATGCGCATCAGCGCCGCGGCCCAGTCGGCGTCGTCCGTGCACAGCCGCTCGCGAATCTCCCCGTCGTCCGGGGCCGCCGCAAGGAGGTCCATGGCGGCGGCGGCGACGACAAAAAAAAACCAAAAGCTTAAGAACGCCGAGACACGCGACCTTAAGATGGTCGTCGTCAAACTCAAAGCCGTGTCGCGCGGCAAGTTCAGGCAGGTCGTGGACGTCCAGACCGGCGAGACGCCAGAAATTAAGTTATACCGCGTGCGCATCACAAAAACCGTCGCGGCAGACAAACCCTACCTGACCCTGGACCTCGGCATGCTGGAAACGCCGCGGTCCAATGCCGCGGGACTCGCGGACATCGACGCGTTCATCCGCAAACTCGCAGCCCCGCGGTTCTCGCCGCTCTTTGCGGAGACCGTCATCGTCAAGATGCCGCCCAAGGGCGTGCGCTGGGAGAACGAAAACGGTGACCCCGCGCTGCCGTGGCCCCTGGAACTGCACGCCGTCGTTGACGTCATCCTCAAGCCCGGCGCCTTTGGAGAGTTTGGGTACTGCTGGCTCCTGCACCGCATCAAACCCCACTCCGAAGGCGTCTGACGTGTGCGGGCTGCCAAAATAATCTGGGGGTCCAAGGAACACAATTAAAATCTTCACCTTGACCAGACCAGATGGCAGGCGCCGGCGCGGTGTGCGAGTCCTGCGAGTCCCTCCGCAAGTTTATCGTGCACGTCGATTCGCGGGACCGCAACTTTGACGCACACCCCTCCCCGAACGCATATAAAATAAGGCTGCCCGCGCGGTACAAGCACGTCGTGGCCGCGCGGCTCCTGGGCTGCGAGCTGCCGTCGTCGTTCTTCGTGTTCACAGCCGCTCTGGGCAACACGTCCCTCAAAGTCACAATCATCGGTACCACGGGCGGGCCAACTACACAGACAGTCACCATCCCCGATGGAAATTATACCCAAACCACCATCGTGACCTACCTCCAAACAGCGCTCAACACCGCATTCCCCAGTCACATTTTTGAAGTCATGCTCGATCCCGTGTCCCTGCAACTCACCATCATCCTCGATAAACACGAAGTCGAGATCGATACGACGCTCGGCGCGCCGGGTGTGGGCGAGGGGCCAGTCGAATGGGGGCTCGGCTACTACCTCGGCATCCCCAAAAACACGGTCCTCACGTCATCGGGACACACCCTCACCCTGCCCGGGGTCGTGTCCCTGAACCCTTTTACGTACATTCTCCTGGACATCGCCGAGCTGAACAATGTCGATACCGGGGGGCTGTACGGCTCCGAGGTCGGACCACAAACGTTCGCCAAAGTCCCGCTCTCCAACGCGTCTTTTGAATATGTGTTCACCGGCAAAGACGCGACATACCAAATGCATCTCGCGCACGTGCAGTACCGCCCGCCCATCCAACGCCTCGACCGCCTGTCCATCGCCTTCAAATTTCACAACGATAAAGTCGTCGATTTCAACGGCATCGAACACTCGTTCTCCATCGAACTCACGTGTCGGTTGCCACAGGTCGCGGGCCGGCGCAACCCCGCGCGTCTGGTCCCACCGCCGCCCAAAATGCCCAAGATGCCAAACGTCGTCGTCAACGTCCCCCCGTCGCCGCCGCCGCCAGAACGTAAAAAAAAATGGTGGACGTCCTGGTGGTGGATCGCCAGCTTCGTGGTCGCCATCGCCATCGCGGCCGTCTATGCCAGGCCGTCGTACGCGTGAGCCGCAAACGTTTCAGGGGTCGGCGCGGGTGTGGGAGTGGTCGGCACGGGCGCGGGCGGTGTCTTGACCACCGCGGGCGCGGGCGCGGGCGGTGTCTTGACCACCGCGGGCACGGGCGTCGGCGGGGTCGGGGTCTTGGGGGGTGGTGTGCACCGGGTCTTGCCCTTGTCGTCCAAACCGTAGCCCCACCCCCAATTCGCGCCGGGCGTCGCAGGGCACGGCGCGCACACCGGCTTCTTGTCGCTGCCGAACGACAGGTACATCGAAGACCCGCAGTCCAGGGAGCTCGAGCGCAGGTTGTTGTCGCACGCGCGGCCCACGGTCTTGACCTTTTTGCCGTTCGAGTAGTCGTAGCAGTACACCGCCTTGGTGATGCGGTTCTTGCCCGCGACGCCGCGCTCCATCTCGATGCCCTCCCAACTGCGCCACGTGTGAATTGCCGAGGGGCCCTCGCCCTTGACGCCCAGCCACGTCCACCCAGGGCCCAGCGCCCCCGGAGCGCCCACATACTCTTTCGCGGACTTCTTGCACCGCGCGTTCTTGCTGGTGTTGGCGTTCTCGCAGCACATGTTGACCTGTTTGTTCCACAAAAAACCAGCGTCGCAGCACCCCCCGCCGTTGCCATCCGGAATCACGGCCCACGTCCGGCCGCCGCACACGCTCTCGTCAGGTATGTCGGGAGTCGGCACCAACGGCACGCTGCTCACGCTCCGTGCAAACCCATTCCGCGGCATAGGAATCGGCGGCGAGTCGCGGCACTCGAACCCGGACCTCGCGGCGTACGCCTTGCTCACGCACACCCCCGGCGTGCTGGGGCCCAGGGGCTGGATCCAGCACCGCCGCTCGCGAGGCGTGCCGTCGTCGTTCGACGTCGCCTGGCACGGCAAGTGGCATTTGTTGTCGTCGCCCAGAAAACGACCGCGGAAAGCGCACTCGTCAGACATCGACGTCACGACCGCGGCAGTCGCCGAAGCCGCGGCAACGTCGTCCTGCGGTTTCATCGCGCGCCACACCGCGTACGCCACGACGCCAATCGTCGCGACCACCAACGCGATCAATACCCACCCGGGAACGCCGATCGCCTTGCCGGCGCGGTTCAGGATACCGTTCCCGCCGCTTGCCTGGCTTGCCTGGACGGTGGTGTTGGGCGCGGGCATCGCTTACATCCACACCAGAAAATAATACGCGGCCACGGGGCGTGCGGGGGGCGTGTGTAGTGAGTCACCCGGAGCACGCAATGCACTCCTGCGCGGAAATCGTGACCTGCGTCGCGCGCGCGGCCGGCTTGGACCGCAGGTAGTAGACCCCCGTCTTGAGGCCGCGTCTCCACCCGTAAAAGTGCATGCTGCTCAGTTTCTTGAAGCTCGGGTCCGCGATGTACAGGTTCATGCTCTGGCTCTGGCACACGTACGCCCCGCGGTCCGCGGCCATGTCGATCACCGTTTTTTGAGAAATCTCCCACACCGTCTTGTACACCGCCTTGATGTCCTCGGGAATGTCCGGGATGCCAGAAACGCTGCCGTCCGCCGCGATGATCGCGTTCTTCAAAGAAGGCGTCCACAGCCCGCGGCCCAGCAACTCGCGGACCAGCCACTTGTTCATAACCACAAACTCGCCGGCCAGCGTTCGCCTGGAGTACAAATTCGAAGTCACCGCCTCGAAACTCTCCACGTTGCCCAACAACTGGGACGTCGTGGCCGTCGGCATCGGCGCCAAACTCAGGGAATTGCGGAGACCGTACGTCGCGACCGCGGCCTCCAGGCTCTTCCACGGCAACTCGCCCGTCGACGCCGGCGTCACGTCCCACAAATGGTACTGCAACTTGCCCTTCGAAGCGGGACTGCCTTCGAACGTCGCGTACGGCCCGCTCGTCCACGCCAAGTCCACGCTCGCGCTGATGGCCGCGTAGTACATGTGCTCGAAAATCAGCCGGTTCAGCTCCCGCGCGCCCTCGCTCTCAAACGGTAACTTGAGCGCGAAAAAGACATCTTGTAACCCCTGGACGCCAATGCCGATGGGCCGGTGCGTCTTGGACGAGTACGCCGCCTCAGGGACCGGGTACTCCATGACGTCGATCACCCGGTCCAAATTGCGGGCCAGCGCGTCCGTCGCGGCACGCAAACCCGCGAAATCAAAGTGCTTTTTGGAAACGTCCACGAACGCGGGCAACGACACGCTGCCCAGCACGCACACCGCCACTTCTTTGTCGGATGTGTACTCCATGATCTCCGTGCACAGGTTCGAGCTCTTGATGGTCCCGAGGTTGGCCTGGTTCGTCTTGGCGTTGACCGCGTCTTTATAGAGTATGTACGGCGTCCCCGTCTCGATCTGGGACCGAAGGATCGCAAACCACACGTCCTGCGCTTTCACGGTCCTGGTCGCCAGGCCCGCGCACTCGTACGCCAGGTACATGTCGCGGTACGCAGCTCCATAAACGTCGCTCAGGCCGGGGGCCGTCGTGGGGTCGAACAGACTCCAGTCGCCCCCCGATTCCACGCGCTCCATGAACAAATCAGACACCCAGACCGCGTAAAACAGATCGCGCGCGCGCAGGTGCTCGTCGCCGCTGTTCTTCTTCAAGTCCAGGACCGACAAGATGTCGGGGTGGTGGGGCTCGATGTACACCGCGATGCTGCCCTTGCGCCGCCCGCCCTGGTTGATGTAGCTCGCGACGCCGTTGGCCACGCGCAGCATCGGGACCAGCCCGTCGCTCGTGCCGTTGGTGCCCTTGATGGCCGCGCCCTTGCCGCGGACGTCCGTCACGTGCATCCCGATCCCGCCGCCGTGTTTGCTGATTTTGGCGCACTTGGTCAGCGCCCCGAAAATACCGTCCACGCTGTCCTCCACGCCCAGCAGGTAACAACTCGCGAGGTTCTGGTACCGGAACCCCGCGTTGAACAGCGTCGGACTCGCGTGGATGAATTTCTTGGTCGACAAAAAGTCGTACGTCTGCACCACTTTTTGAGGATCGACATCGCCCCACAGCGCGATCGCCACGCGCAGAAACATGTGCTGCGGCCGCTCCACCACCACGCCATCCACGCGCGTCAGGTACATCCGCTCCATGGTCTTGAACCCGAAATAGTCGAAATCAAAGTCGCGGTCGTACGACACCGCCGCCTGGTACACGTCCACATTCGTTTTCAGGGCCTCCAGAAACTCGGGTTTCAGGAGGTGAGCCATCTTCGTGTATGTTGCCACCAGGTCGTCGGACGTGCTCTTCTGGAGGTCGCTGACCAGGATGCGCGTCGCGAGCGCGTCGTAGTCGGGGTGCTCCGTCGCCAGCGCGTACGACACGTTGGCCGTCAGGGAGTCCAGCTGCTTGGTGGAAATCATGTCGTGCACGCTGCTGCACACCGCGGCCGCGACGCGCGTGGTGTCCACCCCCGGCAATTCGTAAGAAAGACTCTCGAGCCGCTCCGTGATCTTGTCGAAACTGACAGGCTCCGTGCCGCCATCGCGCTTCAGGACCCGCATCGCGAACAAAGCCTGCCCGCCCCCCGCAGCCCGCGCTTAAGACCCTTGCAACTTTGGGGCCGGGCCGTAAAGGGGGCGGATTTTTTTATGTGTGTGTGTACGTAATAATACACATGCAGTCGCCGACGGGTCTCGCGCTCGTGTTCGTGGCCGTGCTGGCCGTCGTCGTGATTCTCACGGGGGGCCCTCGCGCCGTCAGGGAGGGCATGCTCGTGAAACCAGCGCTCCCCGAAAACGTCCGTGACAAGGGGGTCACGCCGGAACTGCGGGACAAGATCCAGGATTTCATGCTGACTCGGGTGATGAGCTTCCCCGTTAAGTACGATTCAAGCTGGGACTACGCGACCTTTTCAAAACGCGACCCGAGAATGCGTACGCGAGTGCCCGCGAACGACGTCGAGCGCAAGTTGCTGGCCTTTTACCGCAACTGGTCACTGATTCTCATGGACGAATTCGCGAAACAGTACCCCAATGATGAAAGGAGTCAGAGACTTCGTCGCAACTGGGCAAAGGGACTGGTGTGCATCGATACAAGCGGGAATCAGGGAAGGATATATCCTGGTTCACGAGGTTCGTATGTCATGACCGTGAGAATCGAAGCCAACGTCGCCAAGAACTTTAATACGATCGCGCACGAACTCGCGCACGGCGCGCTCATGCCCCCCACAGAGCTGGTGCCGGAGAAGCGCGCGACGCTGTACGACGGCTCCCACGGCCAGTTCCACACAGACACCTGGAAACTGTTGTTAGAGCTAGGCATCCAGAGTGGCTGGCCATTCGTCGAAGTGACGTACCCTGTAATCTGCGAACAATACAACATCTGCGATCCGTTCTACGGGATTAAAGGGGCCAAAGGTGTGGTGTACTCAGACCGACCCGGCACAAAAATGTACGGCGCCACGTACAGACACTAACCGTAGTTGGCGCCCGGACCGCAGTCCACCTGCACGACGTCGACGTACATATGACCCTTGTCATGCCCTTGGCCGTTGGTATCTATCAGATGGAATGCACACTCTTCCATGTCCAGACCGCCGGACGTGGGCGTGCAGTTGCCGCCGCCGTGGTCGATCGCGCGCACGATGATGCTAGCCTTTGTTTCTCGATTCGTCACGCGGAAACACTTGCCGCACAGCCCGCTCTCCCGGGGAGACAACCCGTTCACGCAGAACGCGGTCCAGGGCCACCGGACAAGTTTCGATCCGTAGTTGGGCTGCGACCATAAGTAGTCAGAGCACTGCAGCGAACTCGTCTCGTACCTGGGGTCGTACATGTGATACGTCGCGAGCACGTTGCTCTTTGAGAACCCGCCGGCAACGGGTTTCAGGTCGGAGCCGTTGGTACACAGAGTGTCGCAGATGGGCGTGGTCGTTGACTCTGGGTCTCTCGTGAGACACTTTAATCCCTTCATCTTGGGCCGCTCGCACCACTTGCCGTTCCAGGTCGTGCCAGGCTTGCACGCACACCCCGCCCGCGGTTTCTTGCTCCAACTCCATTCCATGCCAGGCCCACAGGTCACGCACCTTCTGGCCGCGCTGTCCCACTCGCTCCCGCCTGCGCACACGCACTTGTTCTGCCGGGCGTCCCACACCTTGCCGGTACCGCACCGCGCAGCAGCAACGAGGCCCTCTCGCCGCCGCGGGACGACCAAGACCACGACCAAGACCACGAGGGCGACGACCGCCACCGCCACCAAGGGCCACTTGTACCTACGAACGATACCCGAGACCTTGCGCATGTGTAGTACACATAGAAAAAATTTAGGGTTTCGACCCCGGGATGACGTTGCGCACGCACAGGCACATGCTGTCCGAGTCGACCCGCAGGCGCGCGGTCAGCAGCACCGCGATCCCGCCGGCCAGCAGCCACGGCACGCCGAACCGGCTCAGCACAAACACCAGCACGCCCACGCCCAGGATGTCCACGCCCAACGCGCTCTGGAATTTGGCCGAGTAATCCATTTTACTAGCGCGCACATTTTTTTTACGGTTAAGAAAACATCCGCAAACGGCATGTCAACACCGGGCAACCGGGCGCGCCGCACGTCGCCGAGTGCACCTTGAGCAGCGCCCACACCCGGCGGCAGGGCGTGCACGACGTGATCACGCGGGAACACCAGTACGCGTGCTCCAGCAGCCCCTTGAGCCGCGCGCAGCCCGCGACGCCGCACGTCTGGTCCACGCACGCGCTCGTGTGCACCACCAGAGGGATCGCCGCGTACGAGCCCCGGGAAACGGCGGACTTGGACGGCGTGCTGCCGACGCACGTGCCGGTGCCGCAGCCGCAGCCGCTGGCGCTGACGCGGGCGCAGCAGTCCATGTTGAGGTCGCGTAATATCGCGGCGGCCTCGCAGATTTCCCGCCGCTTGTCGGGGTTGAGCCAGGCGTCCAGCGAGTGTTCGCGCGGCATTTTTTAGTTTGAAAAAAAAAGAGTGCGGAGGCGCCGGGGGTCGCTGGCTTTGTCGGCGGCGTGCTCCAGCGACCATTGCTGCGCGCAGGCCGCAGCTATGGTCAGTCCAGCCGCGCTCGCACCAAGAGCCGCTCCACCCACACACCACCCGTTTTTCCAATATGCCCATCCCGCTGCTGCCACATGGCGCGGCCGCCGGGGTGCAAGACCTGCCGCCCGAGGTCCTGCACCGCATCGTCGGCGGCGCGGGCCTGCACGACGCCGCCGCGCTCATGCTCGCGTCCAAAGAGCTGTACGCCGCGATCCACACGCCCTCCATCTGGAAATCGCTCGAGTTCTCGACCCTCGACGCCTCCGCCGCCAACTTTGTCAAATTCGCTTCGGAGTGCCAGGAGCTGACGCTGCGGAACGAATCGCCAGAAGAGATCGTGTGTTTCATGGAAAAACTGGAGGCGCTGGGGGCTACGACGTCCGTGCTCACCCTGCGCGCCATCGTGACGGAGCCCTGCGAACGCATGACCTCCCAGATCTTCGAGGCCGCGGCCAAGTTTCCGAATCTCGAGACCCTGGGCGTTCACATCCAGGGCGTCGAGAACGCGGACGACATCTTCGTCGACGTGGTCATGCCGCGACTCCGCGTCTTCGAGTTCGCGGAGGTCGATGATTACGACCCCGTGTACGACGACGACGCCATGGGGCTGTCCTTCCTGTTCGGGGACCGGTGCTCCTTCCCGGCGCTGGAATCCGTGCGCCTCGTGGTGCACACCAGCAACGTCCTCGCGGCCGTGGACCGCATGCCCCTCCTCCGGAGTCTCACGTACATTTCCGAGGACGAGTGCTACCCCCAGGAGGAGGTGACCAAGCTCGAGGGCCGGCACTTGGACACGCTCACGTTGTGCACGCAGTACGACGGCATCTCCGCGCTGACGCGCGCGCTCGCGGAGGCAGGCGGCGTGCGGCACCTCACGATCATCACCCACGCCGACCTCACCATCTACTCCCCGCTGCACGCCGTCAGGGAGCTGACCTTCCTCGTCGGCGCCGCGACCACGCTGACCCTGGACTTCAAGTCCATCTCGGAGGAAACCAGGCACGACGCCATCACCGTGCGCAGCGCCACGCACTACGGCACGCTGCGTCTGTCCGCGTGCGCGTCCATGCAACGATTCGTCGATTTCTGGAGTACCAACGTGCTGCGCGTGGCTAATACGCGGGTCATCGTCGACCCCGGTCTGGTGTAGTCGGTCGGCTCGCTCAGAGGTCGGTATAGTCGCCCAGCTTCATTTTGAGGAAGCGCATACTTTGGTCGAGTTGTTTCTTGCGCGTTGCGTTGTACACCGGGATGGGGTTGCCACTCGCGTTTGTTGCGTTGACGTGTCCGAGGGTCGCGTTGGCTTTTTGCTGGTACCGCGGCTTCCCGTTTTTATTCAGGTGTAACTGCTCGAGTGCCTGCTGGTACGCCGCCCTGCCGGAGTTCAGGTTGGCGGCGCCGTAGACCGCGGGGTACAGCAGCCCCCCCGAGAACGCGCCGCTCGAGATGCCCTGCGTCATCAGGCGGTACATCACGCTCTTGTTGGCGCCCGGAGCCGCCGCCATCTTGGCCTGCAACGCCGCGTTCGCGTTCGCAAACGTCATGCCGTTGCGCACAAACGCCGGGCCCAGACCCACCCTCCACGCCGGGGGCGGCGGCGACGGCGAGGCGGCGGGCGGCGGCGACGACGCGGGGGTGTTCACCCTGGCAGCGTTCCGCTTGGCGAGCAGGTTCGCGATGCTCGCGACGCTCGTGGCTTTGCCGCTGCCGTTTTTGAGGCCGAAGAAGGTGCCGTTGACGGCGGGCTTGGCGCCGCCGGTGCCGCCGAAGAAGGTGCCGTTGATGGCGGGCTTGGCGCCGCCGGTGCCGCCGAAGAAGGTGCCGTTGACGGCGGGGGCGGCGGGGGGCGATGGCGTGGCGCCGCTGCCGCCGAGGAGCGACGTGACGCTGACGACGCGATTCTGCTTCGGTTTGAAAAAACTGTTGTTCAAAACCGGCCGACCGCCGCTGGGCTTGCTCGGGCTCGGGCTCGGGCTCGGGCTGTAGCTGCCGCTGGGGCTGTTGCTCGGGCTGTAGCTGCCGCTGGGGCTGTTGCTCGGGCTGTAGCTGCCGCTGGGGCTGTTGCTCGGGCTGTAGCTGCCGCTGG
>JACCDP010624544.1_pt1 | contig 16568 bp, 16 predicted proteins | sample 7445841 | NCBI WGS metagenome assembly JACCDP01 (sample SAMN15323441, study PRJNA562643) | freshwater metagenome | isolation source: river surface water | place: USA:Blue River Watershed | collected 2017-08-17 | reverse complement strand
TCTAATAATGCTATAACAGCAGCAAACAGCTATGCAGATCAAGCCGTTGCAAGTTTAGGCAACTCTCTTCCAACAGCATACGTTCCAATTGGAGATGTGGGTGAACCAGACGGAGTAGCCTCTTTAGGCCCAGACGGATTTGTACCTAATTCTGAATTAAATATTGATGAGAGAATTCAAGATACCGCATCGTTAATGATTACATCTGCAACACATCAGGGTATATCAGTAACCTATGATGACACAACTGGAAAATTATCGTTTACAGCAGCAGCATTAACTGCAGAAGTAGCACAAGATTTTATAGCACCACTTTTTGCCCACGCATTTCATACAAATGTTACGGCAACATACGATGACTCAAATAATAGAATAGTCTTAGAGTCTTCAGGTGGAGGAGGCGGAACAGGAACAGGCGGAAGCCTAACAAATTCCTGGTTCCTAGGAGCATAGTATGGCAGTCAGACGTTTAGGTATAGCAAATCCAACACTTAACACAGACACCTCTGTATTTACAGCAGCTTCTGCCACCTACCTTTGCTCAGTAATTATCACAAATAAGGATTCTGTCGAAAAGACAGCTAGAGTTTGGATAAAGCCTTCTGGTGCTATCCTCGCATCTCAATATGGATATATTGTTTACGATGTTGCAGTTCCTGCAGGAAACTCGATTGAGACACATAGATTTGCAATTTCGGACGGGGACTCAGTATGGGTCAGAGGCAATAGTTCAGATTTATCATTTTCTCTAAATGGTATATATGATTCATCAGCCTCAATTGATGATCACCTTACAGACACTACAAATGTTCATGGAATTGCAGATACATCTCAATTAGCCACACTCACCACAACAAATGCCCTAAATACCCGCCTAGTCTCAATTGAACTAGGCCTAGGGATATTTGATTAAAACTTACAAAATGCTATAATACATTAGGAGACAAAATGCCAAACTATTCAAATTTAAGTACTCAAGTAGAAGCGATCAAGAGTGAAATATCATCCTCTCTCGCAGCTTCCGCCTATTCTGCACAAGACCTGGTCTATGTTGCTAAGGCGTTGCAAGCGCTTGGAACAGTTGTAGCTCCAGATGGCGTCTCCAATATTACAGTAACTGATAATATTTACCTTGGTTCAACTGCAGAGTCATTTGCATCAACAGCGGCTCTTACAAACCCTAACCTTGTAATTGAAGTAGATGAGACAGATTATGCACAAATAGCTTTTAGAAATAAAAATGCTGGAGCATCAGCATCAACAGATCTAATTCTTTATACAAATAATGGAAATGATGCTTCAGGTTATATTGACATGGGTATCACATCTTCAAACTTCTCCGATCCAGACTTTACTATAACAGGTAAGGGTGATGGATATATATTCATGGTCGGTTCCGAAAATGGATCAGAAGACCGTGGTAACTTAGTATTTGCAACTGGTGACACAGGCACACAAAACAAAATTATTTTTGCTGCTGGTGGACTTTCATCAAATGACACACAAATGGTTATTACCCCCGATGTAAATGTACATATTGAAATTCCAACACCTTCAACATCTCCTACTACAGGAGCACTAACAGTAGTTGGCGGAGTTGGTATCCAGGGTGATGTTAATATTCAGGGAGACATTACATTTGGCGGAACAGGAACAACACTCACCACAACAACTTTAACAGTAACAGATCCACAGGTTCGTGTTGGCGATGGAAACGTAACAGACGCAGTAGACTTAGGCGTAGTTGGCGAATATGGCGTAGGCGGAAATACAAGATATGCTGGTGTAGTTAGAGATGCATCAGACGGAAAAATTAAATTCTTTACTGGGCTAGAAACAGAACCAGCAAACGGAGTAGTTAATTTTTCTGGAGCAGGTCTTACATACGGAACATTAAAGGCGGCTGCAATAGAGCTTGATTCAGCAACTATTGGTAGCGTGGATAATACAGAAATTCAATATTTAAACGGTGTAACATCTGCTATTCAGACTCAGATTGACTCCAAGCTTGCAACAACTACCGCAGCTGGAACATATGCACCAATTACAGATCCTACATTGCTAGGAACAGTATCGCTTCCAGCAACTACATCAATTGGTGATGTTTCAGCAACAGAGTTGCAATATTTATCAACAGTAACATCAAATGTTCAAACACAACTAGACGCTAAGCTTGCAACAGCAACTGCATCTTCAACTTATGCACCATTAACTGGTGCAACATTGACAAGACCAGTACTTGTTTCAGCATTTGAATCAATGTCAGTATCAGCAACTGCAGCAACTGGCACAATAAATGTTGATTTAGCAACAGCTCCAGTTTATTACTATAACGCAAATGCTTCTGGAGATTTTACTTTTAATGCCCGCTGGAATTCTACAACAACATTAAACTCAGTATTATCAGTTGGTCAGTCAGTAACATTTGCATTTCTTGTAACAAATGGATCAACTGCATATAAGCCAGCAACATCACCAGGAGCATTTCAGGTTGATGGAGTAACAATTACTCCTAAGTGGCAGGGTGGAGCAGCGCCAACAGCAGGAAATGCTAACTCAATTGATTCTTATACATTTACAATAATTAAAACGGCATCTGCAACATACACAGTTCTTGCCTCTCAAGTTAAGTTCGCATAGGGGGTTGGCTAAATGCCACTATTAGAAACTAGAGGATCTGGTTCAGCACTAGCATATGGATTAAATGTTTCTGTCGGAGGCTTAGTAACATCTGCACTTCTAGTAAATTACGACTTTGGCCCTAATGGTTCAAATAATGGCTCTAGCACAACGGTACTAGATTTATCTGGCAATGGATACAATGGATCTTTAACTAGTTCAAGCTTATATAATTCTGCAAACAAAGCTATATATTTGCCTGGAGATTCTACTAGTTCATATATGACTGGTTCTGGATCTGCTTGGCAAAATTTAACATCTAGCAGTGCTTGGTCCATAGAGTGGGTGATAAAAGATACAAAATCTCCATCAGGAAATGCAGGATTTTTCGTTTCTGCTTCAACAAGCACAGTGGATAACGTAGTAACTGTTGGTTCAAATCCAGATCCTGGAAATAATCGTAGAACAATTGCTTATGCTTTAGGTTCAGGTACTCAAACTCTTGTTTCTGGGGCAGACCCTTTTTGGAATCAAAATGATGCTATTCAGCTTCTTATGACATGGGATGGCACAAATATTAAGATGTATAAAAATGGAATACTAGCCGCAACCTATAGCCTTACTGTATATGATCCTGCTCCTAAAAGTATAAATCGTTGGATCATAGGACAAGAATCGGATGGGTCGGATTCTGGAGGATGGACATTTGATCCAACACAAGCATTTGGTGGATATATTTATGCAAATAGACTATATAATAAAGTTCTGTTAGCGCCAGAAGTTTTACAAAATTATAATTATGCAAAAGCTAGGTTTAATATATAATGGCTATTTCAAGACTAGCAACATCTAATCCAGCAGCAAACACAAATATACTTTTATATACTGGATCAAGAACTATTTTAACTTCAGTCATTGCCACTAATAAATCTTCTGATCCCGCTACAATTAGAGTTTGGGTTGTTCCAATTGATCAGGATTCAACTCCTGCAAATCATGTATTTATTTCTTACGACGTTTCAATTGCTGGCAACGACAGCCTTGAAACTTTTAGATTTCCCGTTATGAACGGGGATAAGGTATATATCAGATCTTCCTCTACAGACATTTCTTTTAGTCTTTCAGGTATAGATGATACAACAGTCACAGGACTAGAATATGCGGCTTTAGAAGCCCTTATCCTTGGCTTGGCATAGGAGATATAGTATAATAACAATATGGCAAATTTTGGAAATTCGAAGTCAACAGGTATAGGCCAGACAGCGGTAACCCTAAAAACTATAACTCAGCCAACCCTTATTACAGGGTGTAACCTTGTAAACAAAAGCGGATCGTCTGCTTCAATTTCCTTATATGTAACAAATTCATCTACTGATTATTATATTCTAAAAGATAAGCGTGTAGATGGAAATTCAAATTTTGAGGCAATTACTGGTAATAAAATTGTCTTGGTGAGCGGCGATGTTTTGAAGGCTGTCTCAACCGTTGATGGGGCATTCGATGCCCTAGTTTCAACACTGGACGGCTTCTAATGAGTTCATATCAGCTTACAGAGTTCCCTTTCGTAGACTCAACCTTTATGGGTTTCAAGATAGACAAAGACACTGGTAGATTTACCATAGATTTAACAAATAATGCTAACCCAGGAGAAATCGATATTCCTGCAGATGATGTGGTCAGGGATAACCAGTACCGTACTTGGATTTGGACAAAGAGTACGATACAATTTGAGTGGAGCAGTACCAACAAGACACACCTATTGATGGAGATATTATAATGACACAACTTATTGACTTAGGAAAACTAAGATTCTACTTTGCAGGAACATGGAGTTCTTCGCAAGAATACGAGCTTAACGATATTGTTAAGTACGGCGGAAACGTATACGTATACACACATGCACTAGCAACAACTGGCAACCTTCCAACAAATACATCATATTGGAAGTTTATGGTCGGCGGAATTGATTTTAAAGGTACATACTCTCCATCTACAGCATACAAGGTTGGCGAAGCAGTTTCTCATGGAGCTTCAGTATATATAGCAATTGCAAATACAACTGGTAACACTCCACCAAATGCACTTTATTGGGAAAAGATTGCAGAAGGCGTACAGTATGAAGGAGTTTATGCATCAGGAACTCAGTATCAAAAGAATGATATTGTATTCTACAGCGGTGCGGCATATATAGCACTTGCAGACACTATTGGAAACACTCCAAATTATTCTCAGAATACAGCATTCTGGGGCAAGCTTGTAGATTCAGCATACCCAGATCAAGCAACTCACAATCTTGCAGTTCTTCAAACAGATGGAACAAATGTTTCATGGGCGGATGCACCAAGTTTAAATGAGCTAGCAATTGTTGGCGATTTAAACATTGATGCAAAACTTTATGTTGGAGAAGGAGCAGCAGATTTTGAAACTGATGCAGCACTAACTTCAGCAGGAGCAGTATTTCAAATAGATTCAGATGGAGATCCTTACGGTCAAGTTTCTGTTCATAATGTTGATGCAGCAGCATCAACAGACGTTATTGTTTATTCAAATAATGGCGTAGATTCTTCTGGATGGATTGATATGGGTATCACTGGCTCAGCATTCCAGCAAGCAGAATTCGGTATTACTGGCCCAAATGATGGTTACATCTTTATGGAAGCCCCAGAAGTATTGACAGCAACTATTTCAAATAGAGCATTGACAGATAATATTGCTACAATAACAACATCTACTGCACATGGATTCTCTGCTGGTCAAACAGTAGTGGTCGGTGGCATAGATTCAACATTTAATGGAACTCACGTAATTACATCAGTTCCAACAACAACTACATTTACTTATGCTAAAACATCAGCAAACGTTTCTTCAACATCATCTTCTGGAACAGCAACAGTTGGAACAACTGGAGCTGGAAACCTAGTTATTGCAACAGGAGATAAGGGAACAGAGAACAAGATTATCCTTGCTGCTGGTGGTTTTGCTGACGGTACAACTCAGATGGAAATTACCCCAGGTGAAAATATTCACATTGAAATTCCTACACCTTCTACAAGCGCTACGACTGGTGCTCTTACCGTAGTTGGTGGTGTGGGTATCTCTGGTGATATGAATATTGCTGGTGACGTTGCAATCGTTGGTAACCTAACATTCGGCGGTGGATCAACACAGGCAGAAGCACTTCAAGTTACAAGCCCAATCATATTTGCTGGTACTGGAAACCAAGCAGATACATATGACCTTGGACTTGTTGGAGAGTATGCTACAACAGTAAGCCCAATTGCTGCAACAATTAGTAATAAGGCTCTTACAAATAACGTAGCAACAATTACAACTGCTGCTGCACATACATATTTAGCTGGAGATATAGTAACAATTGCTTCAGTAGGCACACCATTTGATGGTGTATACAACATTATTGCAGTTCCAACATCAACAACATTTACTTACGCTAAAACAAATGCTAACGTAACATCTGCATCAGCAACTGGAACAGCAACAGTAAATGCTCGTCGCAAGTATGCTGGAATTGTTCGAGATGCATCAGATAGCGGAAAGATTAAAGCATTTAAAGATGCAACAACTACTCCAGGAAATTCAGTAAACTTTGCAGAAGCAGGAGCTTCTTTAGCAGATTTACAAGCAGCTAACCTAACAGGAACAACTCTTGATGTTAGTGGACTTGCAGCACTTGCTGGAAATGCTACAGTTGGCGGAACATTGACTGTAACTGGTTTAACAACTCTTACAGGTGGACTTACAACAGACGCTACTTCAAGAATATCTGGTCGATTTGATGTTCAGGAAATGCGTGAAGATGTAGTAACAAACTTAGTTGTAAACGTTGCAAATAATACATTTACTGCGGACTTTACAACAGCAGGAATTTGGTATATTGGAACAGCCGCTCCAGCAAACTATACAATTAACTTGACAAACGTACCAACAGATACCAACAAGGCTTTGACTGTTTCAGTACTACAGGTTCAAGGATCTACAGGATACTATCCTTCAGCATTTAACGTAGATGGTGTCGCACAAACAATTAAATGGGCTCAGGGAACTGTCCCAACCCCAACATCTACTGCAGGAAAGATTGATATCTTTAACTTCTCATTAATTAGAGTAGGATCTTCTTGGGTAGTAATTGGATCAGCTAATACTAACTACTAGGAGTAAAAATGCCATTTTTTAACGCAACAAGTCAGGGTGGCGGAAACGGCATTCTTCAGGGAAGAAACCCAAGATTCCAACGCCCATTTCTAACTAGACAAGTAATCACAAGAGGTTACCTTGCTGCTGGCTATAAAGACTCTACTCCATGGCGTAACGTAAACTCTATTCTTCATTCAACAGATACTTCTACTAATCATGGTGATCTTTTAGGAAGCGCTGGTGGATATATTGGAACAAACCACAATGCTAATAAGCATTTCTGCTGGGGCACTGGTGGAATGGGTTCATATTCAACTGCATCTGCTTACAATATGAGAACTAATACTGGACTTTCTGATTTTTCACTTCCTCAAACTGTAGGTGATGCAGAAGGGCTTCAGGATAATGATCCTCAGAACGGCATTGCAAGATATGCATGGGTTACTGGAAATGCAACAAATGTTTCAAGATTTAATATGACAACAGAAGCATTTGCAGGTTCATTGTCTACTGGTATTAATCAGGGTGGAACTGGATTAGGTCATCACATGGGAGAACTTTGGGGATACTGGTGGGCAGATGATGCAGAATCTGGTTCTGGAGGTAAAAGAAAGTTTGTTTTCGCTACCGAAACTGAATCTACTCCATCTGGTAACGTAGGTTTCCATGGTCAGCAAAAGGGTATTTCAAGTAAGCTCGGATTTGGTTGGGCTGGAAATCAAGGTTCATATAACGGAGGTAACCAGTTTAGAAAATGGAGTTACACAACAGAATCTGTTGTTTCTGTTGTGACAAAACCAATTGGAGATTCTGGTGAAGAAAATTTAGATATGGGTCAAGCTCATCAATATATGATGGGAATGTATACTGGTGCTGGTCAAAATAACAGAGCGTGGCGCTGGAACTATGCAACAGACAGCGGATTTGAAGGTGGCGGATCTATGCAACCATCAGGTGCTGGAATTAATGGAAGATCCTCTGGCGGAATGGCCTGGAGAGACTAGACTTACTAAAACTTTTTTAGTATAATTATCTACCTAGTGATAGGATTATAAATGGAACAAGAACTGCTTCCTGGCCCAATAAATACACGCCGAGACAAGCTAAATGAAAAAGAAATAGACCTGCTTAATTTTGCATGTCAATATGAGCACAGCCAGTCAGAATTTAAAACAAGACATTTCGTAGGCGATGCACAAATAACACCATATCAAAAGTATAAGCAGTTCTTATTGGAGCTACGTTCTAGAGAAGAAGTTATTGAATCTATGGTTGTCCAGCTTGAGAAAAAAGAAGCTGAAATGGCTTATGAGGGTGAAAAAGCAGAGCAATCAGAGTCGCCAGCTTTTAAGAGAATTTGTGTGGCAGAAATTAAAAGACTAGACCGTGAAAGAGTTGGAATTAGACGCAGACTTGATCAGGCTATGTATGAAAGAGATCAGTATCTTAAATTAATTAAAGAGATGTATGACACTGGAGAAGCATATCTTCCAGATGGAACTGATTTAAGAGATGCAATTCAAGACCATTACCTTGATTCTGTTTTAGAAAAAGACCATTGGATTTCTAGACTAGGAAAGCAGGCAGCACTAGATCTATTGTCTTATGGATATATTGGTTCTGGAAATATGGAAGCGATAACAATGCTAGAAGATAAAGATGCTGTTGAAACAATTCAGACAGCCCTCGTATTTTCTAATAAAGTAAGAACAGAGTTGGCCTTAACTGAAGGCAACATATTAAAGGAAATAGAAAACAATAGTGGACTAGACACATTTGATATCCACAAGATGAGGTATAGAGCTAAAGAGATTGAATAATGTATTATGCAATTTTTTTAGACGATTATTTAAAAGATAGTTCTAATCTATTAGACTTAGGTAGAGTATATAAAGCGGTAATAGTTAAATCAGATATTCCGCCAACCCATGACTATATAGTGCTTACAGAAGAAGAGGCTCTAGCGTGGAGATTTGTAGATGTTGATGCAGAAAAGATAACTGTAAGACCAGGAGGAGAGATCTTTGAAAGACTAAAAGATAGCCTGGAGAGAGTACAAGCTTTTAATAAATCTGGACAACCCCTTGACTATGTTGAAAAATACAAGTATACTATTACAGATAAAGATAGACGAGATGCTCTCGCATTACGTAATAAAATAGAAAGATTTATTTAGTGTTTAGTGTCCCGTTAAATCCAAAAATGACTCCAGATCAAATCGACGAGTTTATTACCTTTTTAATAGATTACAAGCTATACATATATGACTTTTATTTTACCTGTAGAATGCCACCGTTTCATCAAGATGCTATGGGTGACGTATTTGAAGATCACGCAGAAACAGCAGACTATTTAATTAATCTAGCTTTATTTATTCAACAGTCTACTGGCGTTACTGCTTCTGCAGTTTTTAATAATATAGAGGTCAGGCCTTCTCAACAGAATTTGGATTTATGGATTTCTAACTTTAGACAACTTTATGATGCTGGCATAAGATCTGCTACTCTTCCACATACTCACTGGATGGCAACAGGACAGGTTAAAAAAGAATTCCCAGAACTATTTGTAAAGAATACTATTCTTAGAAATGTTTCAGAGCCAAGAGATATAGAAAAGCTAGCCAAGGCTGGATTTGATTATATTAATTTAGATCGTGATTTAATGCGTGACCATGAAAAGCTTTTAAGATTTAAAAAGGCTAAAGAAAAGTATGGTGTTAAGCTGTCTTTGCTAGCCAATGAGGGATGCCTTGGTGGATGCATTATGATGGACGAACACTATCAATTTAATAACATGCGTACACAAGGACCACAGTATTTTACCGACCCTATAAGCCGTGTTTCCTGTATGAAGTGGGACAGAGAAGATCAAGCAGTTGCACTTAAGACCGCAAACTTTGCCCCATGGAGAGAAGACTGGGAAGAGTTTCTAACAGATCTAGGTATTGATGTAATTAAAATGCACGGACGTGAATCTTTAACTAGACTTCGTGAAACTATGAATATTATTAAGAGATATGCGGCTGGCGATGACATACTATTTGATCACTTCAATGATTTTATAGAAGAGACAAATCTAGTAGATAAGCCTATTAATATTTGGCGTAACAAAATTAAAAATTGTAAATTTGATTGTTGGGACTGCGGTTATTGCGATAAGATTGTAAAAGCTAAATATGGAAATAATCTAGATAAGATGGTTCAGGTTGTAACAAAAGAGTTAGTTGATTCTGTTAATATAGATCTAGACATTAATATTCCTGGACTAACAAGTAGTCGTGTTCAGAGCCTACTAAACAGACTTGCCGCAAACTCTACAAAATATCTAGAGATTGGGCCATTTTTAGGGGCAACAACAGCGGCGGCTTTATCTGGAAATAATTTAGATGCTTATGTTATTGATATGTGGCAGGAAAATATACAGCCAAACAATGAAGAGTTTGAGCTTCCTAAAAACAATAGGCAGGATTTTGAGAAAAACATAGAGCCATATGTAGGATTAAATAAGCTTAACATAATTGAAAGCGATTGTTTCTTATATGATAATTTTAATATTGTAGATGTTGATTTGTTCTTCTATGACGGACCACATGACCATAAGTCAGTTTTTGACGCTGTAGTAAAATATTCTAGCAGCTTTGCAAAAAATGCTATACTCGTATTTGATGATGCTAACTGGGCTGGTGTTGTGTCTGGAGCAGAAGACGGTATAAAAGAGGCTGGATTAAATATAAAGTATTCAAAAAAGGTTTTGAATAGTACTGAATCAGAAAGAGATTGGTGGAATGGAATTTTCATCGTCGTTGTTAACAAATAATCAGCAATTTCTTATATTGCTAGCAGCAGTTATGGCACTGTCATTTACTGCAAAAAAGACTCAGGTGTTCATGCCATTTTATGCATGGATTGCCAAGAGAGTTCAATCTAAAAGAGCTGTAGTAGCACTCATTTCTACATTTTCTGGTGTGCTGCCTATCTCAGGTCGTGTTGCTATTTCGGCTGGTGCCTTAGACACTATTGCTCCAGAAGATGCCAAAAAGCGTAAAAATTATGGAATCATAGACTATCTATCAACACATCATTTCTATTTCTGGTCTCCACTAGAAGCAACAGTTCTGCTTCCAATGGCTGCATTGAGTATTAGTTATTGGGAATTGATGAGCAGAGTTTGGCCACTATTGGCTACCGCTATTGTTGTTATTTTGTTTTATATCTTTAAAGTATTAAAGGAAGAAGATATTGAAATCGTCATTCCTGAAAAACCATTAAAGAAAAAGGACAGGGAGCCCTGGCAAATAGAAGCAGATGCAAAAAGAGATCGTAAGCAAATTGTAGACTACGCAAGAGTCCTTCTGCTTACTTCTATTGTTATTGTATTAAGCAATATTATAAAGGCTAATATTGATACTATTAATATGTGGCTTGAAGAAGCACATAAGAATAATTTGTTAATCCTTGTAGCATTTGCAGGATTCCTTGCAAGTTTTGCACTAGGAAGTAGCAGCAAGTTTGCTGGATTTGTGGTGCTGTCTGTAGGAGTATTTGGTATTGAAACGCTCCCACTATTTTTTGCTATTGACTATGCAGGCTATATGCTTTCACCAGCACACAAGTGTTTGGTTGTAGGTAAGAGTTATTTTAGAACTCCTATTGCTGAATATTATAAGGCTATTGCTGCATTAGTAATACCTGTTGTATTAATGGGTATCACTTTATACTACGGTGGTATTCTTTAATTATGAAGAAAGTCGTATTTACCCCGAACTCGGACCTGACGTTTAAATCTTTAAATCCCCCATCTCCGAGTAGGGGGTTTATACCACAATGGTATAAAGATTCGCCACAATTTACAACTGGAAAAATGGAGTTTGCTGATCAAAATGGTTTAAATAAAAACTATAAGATGTGTATTCCATTCTTGGACATAATGATGGCTGGGTACATGCTAGAACTTCCATATGATTTGTTAATTGAAAAAAGAGGATCTGAAATATCATTTGGGTGGTCTGATGCTGAAGAACTTGTTAAGCCAAGAAGAAATCTTGTAGGCTTACCTAGACCAATTGGATATCATGAGCAGGCTTATGCATGGACATTCTATTGGGGAGTAAAAACTCCTCCAGGATATAGTGCAATTATTACTCATCCGTTTAATAGACACGAGCTTCCCTTTTTTACTACAAGTGGAATTATTGATAGTGATCAGTTTAGTCAGGGCGGAGAAGTTCCATTCTTTTTAAATAAAGATTTCGAAGGCATAATTCAGGCTGGAACCCCAATAGCTCAAATAATCCCATTTAAAAGAGAAGACTGGACTTCAGAAGCCATGGAGTATGACGATTCATTCTTCCAGAAACAAGTTTACTCAATCAGAAAACACTTATTTGGCGGGTACAAGAAACTGCTTTGGCAGCGTAAATCATATTCATAGTATAATAAGAGTATGCCAGGATACCTAAGCAATAGAAGAATATCTTTTGATCCCACCCAAGAAGTTGCGGACCTAGATACAGACCTTACGGCTATTGAAGCCAGAGTAACTGAGGCGGAAGCAAACATAGATGATCTTAGCCTTAACCTAGGCGTTTAAACCTAGTTAATGCTATAATTTCATGAGGAGATACAAATGACACTTGCAACAGAAATTGGTTTAGTTAAAACGGAGATAGCTTCTTCATTAGCCGCCTCCCTCTATACTGCTAAAGATTTAGTATATATATCGAAGGCTATTGAGGCCCTAGCAAATGCGGAGACAACCACAGGTGTTTTTGAGACGGTAGATATTAACTCCGTACTATATGTTGGTCCAAACGCAGATACATTTGAAACAGCAGCGGGTCTAACTAATCCAGTAATCATTGCTCAAATATCAGCAAATGACTATGCACAGATTGCATTCAAGAATACTAGCTCAGGCACAAATGCCTCAACAGATATTATTGCATACTCAAATAATGGAACTGACTCAGATGGTTACATTGATATGGGTATTACTTCACAGAATTTTACAGATCCTGATTTTACAATTACAGGAAAAGGCGACGGCTATATATTTATGGTTGGTGCCGCAGGCGGAATAGATCAAGGTAACCTAGTATTTGCTACAGGCGATACTGGTACACAAAACAAAATTATTTTCGCAGCAGGTGGTCTATCTTCAGACAATACTCAAATGGTTATTACACCAGACGAGAATATTCATATTGAAATTGCTACCCCCTCAACATCTCCTACAACTGGAGCGCTAACAGTAGTTGGTGGAGTTGGAATTACTGGAGACGTAAATATCAACGGTGCAATTTCATTCGGTGGAACTGGAACAACTGTTGAGACAGAAAACCTAACAGTATCAGACCCTCTAGTATTTGTTGGAAATACGAACACAGGAGACGCACTAGATCTAGGTTTAGTTGGTAAATATGTAACAGGCGGAAGCACAAAATATTCAGGTGTTGTAAGAGACGCATCAGATGGAGTTATTAAATTCTTTACAGGTGCATCAACACTACCAACATCTACAGTCAATTTCTCAGAAGTAGGACTTACATATTCTAATATTCAGGTAGCTGGAATTACTGCAACATCTGCAGCAATTGGTGATGTATCAAATACAGAGCTTCAGTATTTGAACGGTGTTACAAGCGCTATTCAGACACAGTTGGATGCAAAATCTCCTTCGGCTTCACCGACTTTTACTGGAACAGTAATTCTACCATCAACAACATCAATCGGAGATACTGACGGAACAGAAATTGGATATTTAAATGGTGTTAGTTCAAGTATTCAGACACAGCTAGATGCTAAACTATCATCATCTACTGCTGCATCAACATATGCGCCACTTCTTCAAACAACATCAGTACCAACATTTACATCAAATAACTATACTTTAATTGCTGGAGATAGAGATAAGATTGTGCTTGCTTCAAATAATACTACGGCAGGAACAGTAACAATTCCTTCAGGAGTATTTGCAGTTGGCTCAGTTTTGACCATAGTTCAAACTGGCACAGGACAGTTAACTCTTACAGCATCTGGAACTACAATTAACTCCAATGGAGGAAAATTAAAATTAAATGGCCAATACGCTTCATGTCAGCTAATATGCACAGCGACTAATACATTCCTAGCTATTGGTAATCTAACGTCAGCGACGGTATAAAATGCCACTTTTATTTGGAAACACTGCTTCATCTGGTTCTGCTATAGATGGTCTGTCTGCAGCAACAGCAGCTCCAAGTGGATTATATCTTAGGAATACTTTAGGAATTACAACAGACGGAACCTATTGGTTAAATCCAACAGGGTCAAATCCTTTTCAAGCATATGTAATAAATAGTCGTGATGGTGGAGGCTGGGTTAAAGCTATTTCTTACAATAACTCTGTAGATTTATCAACATCAAATGCTGTAAATCAAAATGGAAGTTGGGTAAATCAAGAAAGAGGATTGCATGCAGGTAAATTAAGAACTGCAGATTTTAATGCACTACAAACATCAAATGCGTATTTAATGAGATGCGAAGGTTCTCCAGCATCTTCTGGAAGTTCTCAAACAACAGATAATCTTTTTAATAATGGAGCTGGAACTGGTAAATTAGAGTATACAATTGGAAACTTACCTTCATGGGGAACAGATTTAGACCCAACTGGATATACGTTAAGATTGTCTACAAATAGCTCTAGCACTTATCAGTTTTTTTGCACTTATACAAATGACCCACAAGGAAGATGTGGTCATGGATCTTCACAATTTCAATGGATATCAGACCACAACTATTTTAGCTCATCAAATAGTTTTCCAGCAGGATTAGGCGTCCCAATTTGTTGGGGTCACTATCCTCAATGGACTGGAACAAACTTACACTGGATGAGCGGTATTGCAAATACACAATCTGGTGGCGAAATATATTGGGGAAAAAATGCAGCCAGTGGATTTTACATATATATCAGATAAAGAAGGCTTTGTATCAAAAGACGTATATTGTAAAAGAATAGACTTATGCTCAATGTGTGAAAAAGTTTCAAAAGATTTAATCGTTAAAAATGATTTAATATGTTCTTTATGTCACTGCGACATGAATTCAAAAGCTTTGGTAAAATATTCAAAGTGTCCATTAGGTAAATGGTGATAATGTTATGAGTTATCAACTGAAGGTGATTAAAGATTATCCGATTGGCTTCTGGCCTCTCGATGAGACTTCTGGCACCACCGCTGCCGATTCATCAGGTTGCGGCAATAATGGCACATACGTAGGATCTCCAGCATCTAATATTTTACCCTTAGTATCAGGCGGCGGATCTGGAACAAAAATAACCAATACTGCCTATATAACATTACCAGTAACAAAAGATTACTATGGAGCAACAGTATCATCCTCATTTGGAACATCAGACACATCAGACAATGACTTTACACTAGAATGCTGGATTAGCCCATCAATTGAATCAACAGCAGAGACAACTCTGTTTGCAGATTCTACAAATGACATAGGATTGTTTTGGGACAAAGGACATATTCTTTTCAAGGTCTCTGAAACAGAGTTCGTAATAGCCCCATTATCATATTCAAGAAAGACAACCCATCTAGTAGGTAATTACACTGGTGAATCTATATCTCTTTATATTGATGGAGTAGAGGTAGAGTCTAAATCTCTAACTAGTTTTAAATTTACAAATACAACGCTATCATTAAGTATTGGTCCTACAACAACATCTGGAGACACATTTATTGTAGATGCTCCAGCGGCATATAGATATTCTTTGCCATCAAAAACTATTCTAAGCCACTATATCAATGGCAATGTAACATCTCCAGCAATTCAAGTCGCATATCCAGATGAGGGGGTTTTCTATAGCGGATCAGACGCTAATATGAAAGCTGTGTTTGATTATTCTTATCCAGTAGATAAGCCATGGACTAATTGGCTAGACGATAATACATACTATGATGTTTTAAATAAGCACCTTGGTTTTTTTGAAACAGAAACGGCGGAATCAAAAACCTTTGTAATCAATGACTTTATATTAGTTCCATCAGAAATGAATCTTATAACATCAAAAGTTGAGTGGCGGAATGATTTAGGAATTACAGTAGAGACAAGTATAGACGGCACTACTGGTTCATACGTACCTTGTGTAAATGGTCAGCCAATTCCTCAATATACTAAAGATTCATTTGACGCATCTGGTAAATTGTATATTAGAATTACAATGACTACATCAGATGCTAGCAAATATCTACCAAAACTATCATTCTTCTGTATTGCATTCTATACAAATAAAGATATATATGCAGATAATTTTGGAGATAAAATAACCTCAAATACAGAGTATTATTTGGGATCTTTGAATTATCCTATTCTTTCCAGAAACTATACAAATGGAATTAGGGCTAAAGATGGAGCAGGATTTAATATCAATACATTGTCTGATATCAAGTCTGTAGAGATGTTCTTTACACCGCTTACGTTGGCTTCTAACACCCTTATCTACGGTTCCGACCCATCTACTACCAGATTAGCCTGGAACAGCTCTGGAGCGGTCTCTAAGGCCAATATCGATAAAGTCTATGTAAACAATGTAGATGTAACTAATCAGACAAACATTAGTTCATATTTAGTTGAAGAAGAGCCACATCACATCGTTATTGTATTTACTACCCCAATTACAGGGTCTATTCAATTAAATTATGAGACGGCAGGCGGACCAAGCAACCTATATAAGAATATTACTACCTATGAAAAAGAATTAACTGCAGGCCTTGTAGAAACTCACTATGAGCTATATACAGGCAGAGC
>JACCDP011111370.1_pt1 | contig 16572 bp, 17 predicted proteins | sample 7445841 | NCBI WGS metagenome assembly JACCDP01 (sample SAMN15323441, study PRJNA562643) | freshwater metagenome | isolation source: river surface water | place: USA:Blue River Watershed | collected 2017-08-17 | reverse complement strand
TAGCACCTACCACTACTGCAGTCCCAATTACGCCATACATGTGGAAACTTTGTAAGCGAAACATCTCTTGAATTCTGAACCAAGAAATGATTTCTGCTTTTACAAACACAATACCAAAAAGTATACCAACAAGGGTGTACTTTAAATTATACCAACCTGGATGTGTTTGTTCTGATGCATTTACGCAAGCTGTATTACTATCTATCTTTTGTACTTTTTCGTTGTTCATTGTTTAATTTTTATAAGGATAAAATCCAAGGTAAAATAATATTTGCCATAAAAAATCCTCCTGCCATAAAGCAAATAGTTGCAACAAGAGAAGGCCATTGTAAATTACTTAAGCCCATTATAGAATGGCCCGAGGTACAACCTCCGGCATACCTAGTGCCAAATCCCACTAAGAATCCACCTAAGACCATCATAATGAATCCACGTAACGTGAATAGGGCTTCAAAGCTGAATAATTCAGAAGGTAGCATATAATTGTAATTAGTAATACCGTATTGCGCTAATTCTGTTTGTAAAGCAGGGTTTACTTCAATTGGCGCATTGGTCATTAAGTAGTGATTCGCTAAAAAAGCGCCTAAGAAAATTCCCCCTACAAAAAAGAAATTCCAAATTTCTTTTTTCCAATCATATTTAAAGAACTTGATATTTGCTGGAAAACAAGCAGCACATACATGTCTTAAATTAGAAGAGATACCGAAAGATTTATTACCTAAAATAAGTAATGCTGGCACAATTAAACCGATGATAATACCGGCAACATACCATGGCCAAGGTTGTTGAATTTGTTCGATCATGTTGATTGGTTTTTATTTATTTACTATAAAATTTTTTAATGGGTTTATAAGGTCCATATTTATGTTGGTTCTCTGAAAAACTATCTGCATAAGGCGCAAAAGCAAAATCTAATGGCTTTTTATCATATTTAGGCCAGTCCTTTGATTGGTCTTTGTGCGGTCTCGGTTGGCTATTAACATACGCTGCTACATCCCAACATTCTTCTTCTGTTAATTTTGGAGACGCATGTGAGGTTAATTGATATGGCATATTATTTTTTACATAACCTGCAAAATTACTTATTCTAAATAAACCAGCACCATCATTGTAACTATGTGGACCCCAAAGTGGTGGATAAGCATATTCTAATTCATCTAAACTGAACTGTCCTTCTCCATTTGCACCATGACAACTTTGACATTGTGCGGTGTATACAATTTGTCCTTTTTTTGGATCAGCTGCTCGATCTAGATATGCTAATTTTTCTATACCAGATCCATGTGGCTTGTTTCCTTTTTCAACGTCTTGTCCTAGCCATTTAATATAAGTATAGATTGCCTTGAATTCTCTACTGTTGCTATCTAAGGCAGTTCCGTTTAAACTTCTTTCCATACAATCAGCTACACGTTTGTAGATGCTTTCAATTTGCCCGCTTCTGTCTCTAAACTTAGGATAGGTAGAAAATACGGCAGCGTAATTATTACCCCATGCCTTAGCGCCGGCTTGTAAGTGACAGTTTTGGCAATTCATACCATTTGTAATTTGAGCAACAGATCCCTTAGGTCCAAGGTATTTAGAAGTATGTGCAATTAGCTCTTGTCCATAAATAACCAATTCGCGTTCTTCGCCCAATGTGGCATTGTCCATATAAATACTTGGCCCCACCCAAGTGCTATCTATTTTGGCAATAGTACCATCTATTTTAAAGTAATCTCCATTAATAAAACCTACTAAAAAGTAAATACCAATTAATGTAATGATGCCAAGTAATATTAGATATAGCTTTTTCATTAATTTAATACGTTTTCTGCTTTCTTAATATTGAAGTCCAAGTATAATTTTATAACTATTTAAATTGATAAGTAGTCCCTTGTAATTGTGTCAATAGCGTTGGCGATTGATCTGTTGCAAGGGTTCTTCCTTCTAGTTTTGGTGCAACAGGTGAATTATTTGCTAAATAAGATTTTATCACTTCATGCAAACTTATATTCGTAGCTATTGGGTTGGTTACTTTTTCTATTCTACATAAAGTGTCATTCGGATCCCCTTCTCTTTCACAAGCCACAATTTTATACAATTTGTTTTTATCTAAGGCTTGTCCCTTTATTTTAACCCAATTTACTCTTTGTCCTTTTGGTTTGCCAATAGTACAATTCACTTCCATGCCAGCAAAACGCACAAACCATCCCCCAAATCTTTTACTTGGATCGGTTGCAAAGGCATTTTCTAATTCTTTTTCTAACCAGTCTAAAATTTGCAATCCTGTTACTTCGCCCATTTTTGCAGTGGAATCAACCGGTAGCATATTCCATAAAAACTCATTGGTAATAGCCACTTGATTTTTATTTTCTGGTACAGCTAGTGGTTGACAAAATCTAAATCCATTGCTTAACGAGATATCTGGTTTGAACTTCCACATCACTGCATCTGTGATTAAATTGTCCATAGGTGTCTCTAAGACAAAATAACGCACTAATGGTGTTTTGCTATAGCCAATCACTTGATTCATTTTATCTTGATATGGCGCTGCGGCATACTCTACTAACGCTAATGTTTTTTTATCTGCAAGATATTTTTCAGGATCTACATCCATTAGTTCATATTCATAAGCAGCAATTTTTCCATCTTCAACTTTGATATCTAGTTTTCCTAAGAAAGATCCAAATGCGCCACATTCAACTACTTTTGTAAATTTTCCTTGTATAGGCACACGTACACGTTCATGGGTGTCCGCGCCTAAAATAAAATCTGCTCCTTCTATTCTTGGATCGTTTGCTAAACCAACCTGCTGTGCTAAACCCATATGGGTAACCACGAAAATAATACCGCAACCTTCAACTTCTTTTAAGTATTTGATATACTTAGCTACATTGTCTGTTGCATGCGTAAATTCAATGCCTTCGCTGTATGCAGGAGATTGTCTCTTTGGAACTAAATGATCTGTATAGCCAATAAAACCAACTTTAGCGCCTGCAATATATTTAATCCAATAAGGAGCATAAATTAATGTGCCATTTTCTGGATCATTTGTTTTGTGCCACATATTCGCACAAATCTTAGCTGCTGTAGCATGCCCCATATCGTAGAGCATTTTCTTCTTTTTATAGACTACCTCCCAGTTGCCCGGTAAAATTAAATCATATTTAAATGTATTCATCAATGGTATCAAGGCTTCACCTTCCGATAAAGAAGCTACACCATGGCCATGAAAATAATCCCCACCATCGTATAAAATATTTTGTGGATAACTAGCCCTTAATTGATCAACCATTGTTTTTAGTACCGCCAGGCCACCTCTTTTTTTATAGACTGCTTTGCCATTTTCCCAAAAGAACTCATCATGAGTATGAATCTGTGCATGTAAATCGGTAGTGATGAAAATGCTAAATTCATTTTCAGCTTGCTGAGTTGTTAGATTCGAATCAAGCTTCGTCGTATCCATTCTATTATTTGTATTCGCTTGCGCTTGTCCAATTGTTGTAAATGAAGCTGGAACGCCAAATCCTAAAACAGCAACATTTTTTATAAAATTCCTACGATCTGCATTGTTTTTTTTCATGTGGAAAATTCATTTTGGATAGGGAAAATCCGCTTAATTCATAATAAATTAGGTGACTTTTATCACAATCTTCTAGATTTTTCTCAAAAATAACTAAAAATGAAAATTAAGAATCAGGTTAAAGTGTCCCATATCAGCTTTATTGATATAGTATTTAGGGTCATTGTAAGTGTCGCCAACTGCATCTTTATAAAAGTAGATGACTTGAGCTTCCCAGCCTTTCCAAAATCCTAAAAATGCATAACGAGTATCGATATTGTACTGCATATAAGCAGGAAAGCCATACTTGTTCATTGCATAATCCTTTATATCTGCTAAATCATAATAACCAACACCTAAATTAATTTTTAAAGGGAGCTTTTTAGCGGCGTATTTGGATTTTATTACGTAGGCATTTAGATCTCCATTGCCTTCGTTCCTTTCACCTAATAAAAAAGTATAAAATGGATCACGACCCCACTCTCTTGGCATTAAATATCGACCCTGTTTGGTAATTCTTGTAAAATTGAAGGAGTGGTCCCATTGTCCTATTTTTTTGCCTATTCTAGCGCCAATGACCAATGAAGATTGATTTGGATTAAAATAAGTTTTCTCAATAGCTTTGTTACCTCCGTTATTCACCACATTTTGTCGAACGAATTGTAGGCCATAATAATATGGAGCATTTGCTGAAGGAATTTTATCTACTTGTAATAAACTGCTATTAAAAATATTTTCCACATACTGATTCCAAACCTGAAGTTGAAAATTATTTCTTAGGTCTAGTTCAGTCCCAATTAAGGCAACCCCTTTTGATTCAAGTGCATCTTTATAGCCAGATTTACTGCCATCCGTGTTTACCCCAACAGAATATATACCTATTGATTTGCCAGTTTTATACCACTCTACAGTACTTCTTGGAGAAAATCGATTCAACCAGCCTCCGTAAAATTTATTTTTTTTATGTTCATATTGACCCCAAATACCTTGTACTTCTGTGGGACGCATTCTGCCATCCTGTAGGTTTATAAACGGGGTGTTTAAAAGTTGTTTACCTACAGTAACAGTCAGGTTGTTTTTTTGATATTGAATATATAATTCTTCTAAACGATCAATATTTGTTTTATTACTTGAATTGGTAATATCAAATAATCCAAGTTCGTACCTGTTTAATGTATTTGATAAAGGGTGTGCTTTTGTTAAATCGGAGGAGAATGCGTCATATACAAAAAACCCACTTACACCAACATGAAAATTATATAAAGGTTTTGAGATAAATTGAATACCTCCACCTATTGCTTGTGCATATTCAACAGCACTATTTTTATTGTCGGTACTACTGAAAAATGTTCTCAAATGTCCATGCATGCTGCCCATTTGGAAACGATACAATAAATTACTTGAATCAACTGCTTTCTGAGACTTCCCCCAAAGTTTGGGTGCTTCATTTAATTCTTGGTGCTGCGCATTCAAATTTGAATTAAAAATGAAAACACAGGCCATACTAAAAAGAAATGGCTTAAACATGTCTTTGATAAATTTGTATTAGTGACCGCCTCCTGTTGGGAAAAACAATTGCTGTGCGATTATGTATAAACCCATAACCAAGACAAACCAACCAAAGCCTTTTTTAAGTTTATTGCCATTTATTTTTTTGCTTAACTTATCACCAATAAAAATACCAGTAATAGCAAGTGCAGTAACAGAAAGTAATAAGGTCCAATCCATCGTTCTGTTACTTAGGTCTCCAGTGAATCCAATTAATGACTTTGCTGCGATGATTAATAAGGAAGTTCCGACAGCTTGCTTCATAGGAAGTTTACTTAACATAACAAGTGCAGGGATAATTAAAAAGCCACCACCAGCACCTACTAGACCAGTTAACACACCTACTAAAGCACCTTCTAGTAAAATCATTGGATAATTAAAAGACTGTTCTCCTTCATTTGTCTCTTCTTTTGTTGATTTAGATCGTATCATAGAAAAAGAAGCTGCTACCATCAATACCGCAAACAACATCATCATTAATAATGATTTTGTAATTTCAATACCAGCGATATTGCCTAATTCAGAAGGGATTGAAGGCACTAAATATTTTCTAGTTGCATAAACTGACACAATGGAAGGGATACCAAAAATGATAGCTGTCTTTAAGTTAACAAAGCCTTGCTTGTATTTTGGCCAAGCACCCACTAAACTGCTAGCACCTACAATAAATAAAGAATAGGCAGTAGCGGTCACAGCATCGACTGCAAAAAGATAAACTAATACAGGTACTGTTAAAATACTTCCACCACCACCAATTAGGCCTAAAGAAATGCCAATTAATACTGAGGCAATATATCCAATTATTACTGTTAATTCCATATGCTTAAATTTGACACAAAGGTGCTGTATATAAAATAAAAGGTAGGTGATAAATGTCACCTACCCAATTAAATGTATAAAAATATTAAAATCAGATTTACATTTTTCCTTTCAAAATCTGAGTCCAATATAAAAATGGAAGAATATATCTTTTTAAGATAAACATGCTCCATCTTTCTTTTGCCTGATTGAATGGGAAAGTTTCTTGCGGATTATTATCGTAATCAAATTCGGCTAAGATTAATTTGCCACGTCCGGTAATTAAAGGGCAGCTGCTATATCCATTGTAATGCCCCTCTATTGTATTGCCTTTCATAACAGTTAATAAGTTTTGTACTAAGATGGGTGTTTGCTTTCTGATAGCTGCACCCGTTTTACCCGTAGGCAAAGAAGACGCGTCACCTAGAGAAAATATGTTTTTGTATTGAACATGCTGTAAACTATGCTTGTCAACATCCACCCAACCTGCCGCATTGGCTAAAGGGCTATTTTTTACAAAATCAGGAGCAGACTGTGGTGGCGTTACGTGTAACATTTCATAATCGATCCATGTTTCTACCTCTTTATTTTGTTCTCCGAATCCAACAAATTTTGCTCTTTTATTAGCACCATCAATTTCTACTAATTTGTTGTAATAGTTTTCTTTGATATGAAATTTTGCAATTACTTTTTTAAGTGCATCTTCAAATTTCTTTACCCCAAATAATTTTGTACCACCAGACCATAACTCTACCTGAACTTTATTTGATAAATGATTACGCTTAAAATAATCTGCTGCGATATACATGATTTTTTGAGGTGCGCCACCGCACTTAACCGGTGTATGGGGGCTTGTAAAGATGGCCCTGCCAGATTTTGAATTTTTTAAACATTCAAAAGTGTAAGGCGCTGTTTTAAAACTATAATTTGAGCAAACACCATTTTTTCCAAGGTTTTCTTCTAAACCTTTTATTTCATTCCAATTTAGTTGAATTCCAGGGGCAACTACTAAGTATTCATAGCGCACTTCGCTGCCATTTTTTAGCATTACTGAATTTCGTGTTGGATCAAAACTTATAACGTAATCTTTTATCCATTCAACTCCCTTAGGTATTTGATCTGATTCTGCATGTACAGTGTCATTGATGTCATAAAATCCACCACCTACCATGGTCCATGCAGGTTGGTAATAATGCACACCACTTGGTTCAATAATTGCAATATCTAATGTTTTATCTTTTCTCAATAATTGTGCAGCAACGGTTATACCTGCATTTCCCCCGCCAATAATAAGAACTTGATGTTTTATGTTCATATTTTAACTTTTAGAAAGTAAATGTAGGATTTCAGTTAAAAACACTAAGTGATAAATATCACATTATTCAAAAACAATAAAGTTATTTTTAATATCTAAACACTAAGCGATGAAAGATTTTTGGAATCAACGATATGCAACACACGAAATGGTGTACGCACATAGCCCATTCCATAAAGGCAAGATAAATTTAGTTAGGTATTGCGCAAAAAATGATAACAATCATAAAATTTATTATATAAAAGTTTAAGCAGTGTGATAATTATCACTGTGTATGCATTTGAATAGTTTCAACTTTGTGGTATCAATTTAATTTTAGAACATTAAAAAATACAACTATGAAAGTAGAACAAATTTACACAGGGTGTTTAGCACAAGGGGCTTACTATATTGAAAGCGATGGTGAAGCAGCAATTGTAGATCCATTAAGAGAAGTAGCCCCTTATATTGAAAAAGCAAAGTTAGATGGTGCAAAAATTAAGTATGTTTTAGAAACACATTTTCATGCTGATTTTGTATCTGGTCATATTGACTTAGCGAAAAAGACTGGCGCAAAAATTGTGTTTGGTCCAACAGCAAAAGCTGGTTTTGAAATGCATACTGCAACAGATGGCGAAATTTTATCTCTAGGTAAAGTAAAAATTAAAGTGATTCATACACCAGGTCATACCATGGAAAGCACTTGTTTCTTATTAATAGATGAAAATGGTAAAGAAACAGCTTTGTTTAGTGGGGATACATTGTTTATTGGAGATGTAGGTCGTCCTGACTTAGCGCAAAAAGTAATAGCTGAATTAACCGAGGATATTTTAGCAGGTCATTTATTTGATTCTTTAAGAAACAAAGTGATGCCTCTAGCTGATGATATTATTGTGTATCCTGCACACGGCGCAGGTTCTGCTTGTGGTAAAAACATGAGCAAGGAAACAACAGATAGTTTGGGAAATCAGAAAAAAATAAATTATGCTTTGAATCCAAATTTGACTAAGGAAGAATTTAAGGCTGCTGTATTAGATGGCTTAGTAGCGCCTCCAGGCTATTTCCCATTGAATGTATTGATGAATATTCAAGGATACGATAGCATTGATAAAGTATTAGAGCGAGGTCAACATGCGTTAAGTCCAAAGGCATTTGAGGCAGCGGCGAATGAAACAAGTGCTTTAATCATAGATACAAGAGATGCACAAGTTTTTGCAAAAGGTTTTATTCCAAATTCAATCAATATTGGCATTGATGGTAATTTTGCACCTTGGGTAGGCGCCATGATTCCAGATATCAAACAAGAAATTTTATTAGTAACTGAAGAGGGTAGAGAAGAGGAAGTGGTGACTCGTTTAGCTAGAGTAGGTTATGACTTTACCATTGGTTATTTGAAAGGTGGATTTGCTGCTTGGAAAGCATCAGGCGAAGAAATTGATACGATTGAATCTGTTAAAGCTGATCAATTAGCAGATTTGCTTAAAAAAGATTCAAATGCAATTTTATTAGATGTAAGAAAAAAATCTGAACATTTTAGTGAACATGTTTTAGAAAGCGAAAATGCGCCATTGGATTTTATCAATGACAGTATGGCTCAGATCGACAAAAAGAAAACGTACTATGTACATTGTGCGGGTGGTTATAGATCTATGATTTTTGTATCTACTTTAAAAGCAAGAGGATTTGACAATTTAGTGGATGTACAAGGGGGATTCAAAGCTTTGAAAGATAGCGGTAACTTTAAAATCTCTGATTACGTTTGTCCATCAACTATGTTATAAAATATATTATATAATCTAAAACAAAAACTAGGCGGGAAAGGCGTCTTTTTAAATTCAAAAAAATGGAAAATATTATTAAAGCAATTCAAGAAAAAAAAGCAACAGTAATTGATGTTAGAAGCCAAATGGAATTTGATACGGAGCACTTCCCAGGTGCATTACATATCCCTTTGGAAACTGTTGGAGACGAAGCGGCAACAATTGCTGCTATGCCTAAACCCATTGTCGTGTATTGCAGAAGCGGTAATAGAAGTGGTATGGCAAAGACAATTTTAGAGCAACATGGTATAGTTGAAGTATTTAATGGTGGCGGTATATTCGATATGATGAATATTGTTAGAAATTAATAAAATGTTGTAAATTGAATTATTAATAAACGCTACCTATGAATAAGCTTTCTTGTTTTTTAGTAATCATGTTGATTTTTTTGAGTACACAATTACAAGCACAAAACAATGTCTCAGAAAAAGTCCATCATGTAGTGATGCAATTAAATTCTGCGGATACTGCAGTTTGGAGTGGCGTGCTTGGTAATATTCGAAATTTTCAAAAAGTATGGCCTGGAAAAGTGGTAATAGAAGTGGTTGTGCACGGGAAGGCCTTGAATTTTTTAGTAAAAGAAAAATCACACTTAGTCTCAGATATTGAGGCTATGACAAAACTTGGAGTAGTTTTTAATGCTTGTGAAAACACCATGAATAAATATGGTATTCGAAAAGATATGTTGATCCCTGTTGTTGGTTCAGTACCATCTGGAGTGGCAGAGCTGGTAATGAAACAAGAGGAAGGATGGAGTTATTTAAAAACAGGATATTAGATTCATTAATTAGATATGTTTTGTGATATATGTCACAAAAAGTAGCATTAATAATACGCATCTTTGTTTTATGAAAGGCCTTAAAAGGGTCTCATAAAACAATTAGAACACATTATTTATATCAATAAAAAAATAGCAGTATGTTTTTTCAACACGTTTACGACAAAACTTTAGCACAAGCAAGTTATTTCATCGGCTGTCAAAAGGCGGGAGTAGCAGCAGTGATCGATCCAAAACGCGATATTGACACTTATCTAGAAATTGCAAAACAAAATAATATGCAAATCACGCATATTTTTGAAACGCATATACATGCCGATTTTTTAACTGGATCTCGTGAATTAGCTGCTGTAACTGGCGCTAAAATGTATTTATCGGACGAAGGTGGTCCAGGTTGGGAATATGAATTTGCACATGAGGGCATGAAACATAATTCCGAAGTAATGATAGGCAACTTAAAAATTCAAGTATTACATACCCCAGGTCATACCCCAGAAAGCATTAGCTTTTTATTGACAGATACACCAGCTAGCAAGGAGCCAGTGATGTTATTTACAGGAGACTTTGTATTTGTTGGAGATATCGGTCGCCCAGACTTATTGGAAAAAGCGGCAGGCATGGCAGGTACGCAAGATAAAGGTGCAGAACAAATGTATCAGTCTATTAATTTATTTTCTGCATTACCTGATTTTCTTCAAGTTTGGCCAGGGCATGGTGCAGGATCTGCTTGTGGAAAGGCTTTGGGCGCGGTACCAAGCACTACGGTGGGATATGAGAAAAAAAGAAACTGGGCATTTCAGTATGGTGCAGACAAAGCAGGCTTTGTACAATTTTTATTGACAGATCAACCAGAACCACCTAAGTATTTTGCTAAAATGAAGGAACTGAATAAAGTGAATCGTCCTTTATTGACTGAAGTACCAAAAATTAAAGAATTATCTGGTGCTGAATTAAAATCTGCTACTGATAACGGCATCAAATTAATTGATACTAGAAATAAATTAGATTTTCAAAATGGTTTTATACCCGGAAGCATCAATATTCAAGGCAATAATTCATTTGCTACATGGATGGGCTGGTTTGTTTCTTATGACGAAAAATTTATTTTAATTGCTGAGCCAAATCAAGTAGACGACTTAACAAGAAAATTAATGCGCATAGGCTTAGATAACATTTTTGGTTTTGTAGATGCGTCTAAGGTTGCTCAAGTTTATGCAGGCAATTTGTCAAAGTCTAATATGGTAACGATTGATACAGTAAAGGCAAATAAAGACGCAGAAATTATTGATATAAGAGGTGTTGCTGAATTCAATAGTGGACATATTGCAGGTGCAAAAAATGTATTTGTTGGAACCTTATTGCAAAATTTAGATAAAGTACCAAAAGACAAGCCAGTGATTGTGCATTGTCAAGGCGGAGATAGAGCAGCAATTGGTTATTCTTTATTGATGAAAGAGGGCTATACTAATATTATGAACTATAGTGGCGGTATCAATGAGTGGGTTAAAGAACAACAACCTCTTGTTAGCTAATTAATTTTTATGGAAACTGAAATACTGGCTCGAATTCAATTTGCTTTTACAGTGGCGTTTCATTATATCTACCCACCTTTAAGCATTGGCTTGGGACTTATTTTAGTGATTATGGAGGGCATGTACCTTAAAACAGGATTGCAGCATTATAAAAATATGACGCAGTTTTGGATTAAGATATTTGCCCTTATTTTTGGTATAGGCGTAGCGACGGGTATTGTAATGGAATTTGAATTTGGAACAAATTGGGCTGCTTATTCAAAATATGTTGGTGATATTTTTGGAAGCGCCTTGGCTGCAGAAGGCATTTTTGCTTTCGCTTTGGAAAGTGGCTTTTTAGGTGTCTTATTATTTGGATGGAATAGGGTTTCTCCTAAAGTGCATTATTTTTCTACTATCATGGTATTCTTGGGTTCCATGTTTAGTGCTGTATGGATTGTTGTTGCAAATAGCTGGCAACAAACACCAGCAGGCTTTCATATTGTTGGCGAAGGGATGAAGGCAAGAGCAGAAATCACGGACTTCTGGGCGATGGTTTTTAATCCATCTAGCATGGATCGTTTAACACATGTTTGGATAGGATCCTTTTTATCAGGAGCATTTTTGGTATTAAGTGTGAATGCTTATTATATTCTTAGAAAAAAACATTTAGAAATTGCTAAGCCTTCATTTAAAATTGCTTTATTCATTGCCACGTTTTTTTCTTTTGCTCAATTAGCAACAGGTCATAAAAGTGCGAATGGCGTTGCGGTGAATCAACCTGCTAAGCTTGCAGCATTAGAAGGACATTATGATAGCAGTGCAGCTGCAGATATGTATTTGTTAGGCTGGGTAGACAATAAAAATCAGAAAGTAACAGGAATAAAAATTCCAGGAGGTTTAAGTTTTCTCCTACATCAAGATTTTAAAAAACCAGTTACTGGTTTAAATGCATTTGATCCAAACGATAGACCCACACAAGTCAACGCCATCTTTCAGGTATACCATATCATGATTGCAATTGGGATGTTTTTGATTGCTCTAACAGCCTATGCTTCATGGTTCATGTATAAGGGTAAGCTTTTTGAACAAAAATGGTTAATGCATGTTTTTGCTTGGTCTGTTTTTTTACCACAAATAGCCAATCAAGCTGGTTGGTTTGCTGCCGAAATGGGTAGGCAACCATGGGTTGTATATGGATTATTAAGAACATCAGACGCATTGTCTAAGTCAGTGAAAGCAAATCAAATAATATTTTCTTTGATACTTTTTGGGCTTGTATATCTAACGCTTTTTGCTTTATTCATTTACTTATTGAATAAAAAAATTAAACATGGCCCAGTAAGTGCATCTGAAACAGGCGATATACATAGTAATAGAGAAGAAAGAATCACTGTTTAAATTAATAATATGGAAACATTATTAGGAATAGATTATAACACTTGGTGGTTCCTTGTATTTGGAGGAGTTATTTCTGGTTATGCTATATTAGATGGATTTGATTTGGGCGCCGGCGCTTTACATTTATTTTTAAAAAAAGAAGAGAGCAGACGTATTGCTTTAAATGCAATAGGCCCAATATGGGATGGCAATGAGGTGTGGCTAGTCATTGGTGGAGGTGCTTTGTTTGCTGGCTTTCCTGTTGCATATGCGGCTATATTTTCTGCATTTTATATTCCTTTCATGGTTTTTATTGTTGGATTGATTTGGCGAGGCGTTGCAATTGAGTTCAGAAGCAAGGAGCCAGGGAAAAAATGGAGAATGACTTGGGATTTTATTTATTCTTTCGCAAGTATTACGATTGCAGTTTCATTGGGATTGATGTTGGGCAATGTTGCATTAGGCATTCCTTTAAATGAAGAACATGAATTTATTGGAGACTGGTTGAGTTTTTTGAATCCGTTTAGTATCATGGTTGCTATTACTAGCTTGGCATTATTTATGATGCATGGTGCTATATTTTTAACAATGAAAACAGAAAATAGATTATTTGCAAAAATTACCGTCTTAGCTAAAAACTTCACCATCTTTTTTTTAGTTGCATTTGGATTTTCGTCTTTATATACTTTATTATACATTCCTCATTTGAGTGATCAATTAAGATCTCATCCAGCCTACTTTATATTGCCTTTGATCATGTTTTTAGCGATTGCCAATATTCCAAGACAATTGAATAAACGTAAATATAGGTTTGCATTTATAAGCTCCTCTATAACGATAGCATCTTTATTAGCAATGGTTGCTTTAGAAGTATTTCCGGTGTTGCTAATGGCAAGTAATAATTCGGCTAATAGCATTACGATAACCAATGCGGCCTCTTCATTAAAAACAATGAAGACCCTTTTGCTTATTGCGGGAATAGGCACACCGCTAGTGGGTGCATATACATTATTTGTTTTCTGGACATTTAAAGGAAAAGTGCAGATGGACGAGATGAGTTACTAGCATTTTTCTTTGTAAATTTAATCATATAAAAGCACTTGAATAAAACATTAATACCTACCTGTGTTCTTTCATGAAACTACAAAACACGAAATTCTGAATTGCACCAGCAGGAGTAATATGGTCTTCTCTTTTACGTTCTATATTTTCAAAATTAGCTATTTCAAATTTCTCTTTCATTCCATTTTCGTCGTACTGTTTTATTTCTAATCCACTTCATTTTTTAGGACCATCGACTGAAAAAGTGCCAACAATTCCACACCATTGTTTCCAAATCTCTGCGTTAGGAAAACACCCCCTCAAATTGACTGAAATCGGTTGATTTCGGTTTTGTGAAAACATAACTAATTAAAAATCAACGCCATCCATTTAAATAGTGGGTCCTTTGTTATTTATTTCCAAAGGCTGAATACATCCAGATACTTTTTTCTTGTTGTCTTATGTAGTCACTCATTAAAGAATAGGTCCCTTCGTCATTCGCTTCATTTGCTATACTTAATATTTCTCTTTCTAATTTAATCAATGTGCTAAGTGATGTAATAATTGCTTCGATACTTTTTGTAGCACTGTCAACATTAGTTAGTTCTTTGATTGTAGCAATTTTGATATAAGTGCTAAATGAATGAATAGGGGTGCCTTCTAATGTTAAAATCCTTTCTGCTATTTCATCTACTTTTAAATTTAGATCTGTATAAAGTTCTTCAAATTTGATATGCAATTCAAAAAATTTATCCCCTTTAATATTCCAATGTAGTCCTCTTGTATTCATATAGAATATTTGAGTGTTTGAGAGGAGTAGATTTAATTTATCTATCAATTCTGCAGCGATTTTTTTGTCTATACCAATTTTATTTGTTTTCATTTTTTTTGATTTCCACTAAGTTATATCTTTTAAATTCACTTTTAGGTGACATTTATCACTATTAAAGATTATACTGTTGAGTAGTTTTGTTGTATAAATCAATTAAAAATCATATACAATGGAAAACGAGACTATTACACAAATGCCGAGAATTGGCGACATGGCACCTGACTTTACAGTAACAACTACAACTGGTCCTTTAACACTTTCTGAATACAATAAAGGAAGCTGGGTTGTTATGTTTTCGCACCCTGCAGATTTTACCCCCGTATGTACTACTGAAATGAGTGGTTTTGCAAAAGAGAAAGAATTTTTCGCAAAAAATAATGCAAAGTTATTAGGTTTAAGTATTGATAGTATCCACTCACATATAGCTTGGGTTAACGCAGTACACGAAAAAACAGGCGTTTTATTTGAATTTCCAATCATTGCAGACATTGATATGAAAATATCTAAGTTGTACGGCATGTTACAACCAGGCGAAAGTGAGACAGCTGCAGTTAGAGCGGTTTTCTTTATTGATCCTACAGGAAAGATAAGATTGATCATGTACTATCCTTTGAATGTTGGTAGAAACATGGCGGAAATTAAACGTGTATTATTGGCATTACAAACTGCATCAGCAAATAGTGTAGCATGTCCTTTAGACTGGGAGCCAGGAGACAAAGTGATTGTACCTGCACCTAAAACAATTGAAGCATTAGCGGAAAGAAAAAAGAGTGATTTAGAAATGGTGGATTGGTATTTAGCTAATAAATCTTTATAATAAGATATAAAAAAGGTGAGATTTGGTTGGGTTTTTAGTGCCATTTAGCAAAAGCTAAGTGGCACTTTTTAAGTACCAACTAATTACAATCTACTTACGCTAAATGGTGCTTGTTTGAAGATATTTTAAGAGCAATAGGTGTTGAGAATAATAAAAAATAGTTTATGAATTCATTTTGGAATGAAAGGTATAGTGGAAGAGAATTTGTATATGGAGAACTTCCTAATGTTTTCTTTGCAGAAACACTTAGTACTTTAAAACCTGGCAACATTATTTTACCATGTGATGGTGAGGGTCGTAATGCAGTTTATGCAGCTAAGCTAGGTTGGGATGTAAAGGCATTTGACTTAAGCGAGGCGGGTAAAGAAAAGGCCGATCATTTAGCTTTAAAATCTAGTGTCTTAATTGATTTTCAAATTAAAGATGCAGCTACTGCTTTATATCCTAATGATACTGCAGATATTGTTGCATTAATTTATACCCACTTACCAAGAGATGTGAGAGAAAAATTACATTACAATGTCATTAATTGGTTAAAGCCAGGCGGCAAATTGATTTTAGAAACTTTTTGTCCAGATCAATTAAAAAATAATTCAGGTGGTCCAAAAGACATTGATATGCTATATACAAAGAAGTTACTTACAGAAGATTTTAAAAACTTAAATATTGAATTTTTAGAATATGCTTCAATTCAATTGAATGAGGGTAAGTTTCATGAAGGTCCTGCAGATGTGATTAGAATGATTGCAACAAAGCTATAATTATTAAATATCCTCTGCGTGAGGAAAACACCCCCTGAATTCGGTTAAAATCGGTTGATTTCGGTTTTGTGAAAACATAACCCATTACAAATCAACGCCTTCATTTTCTCAAAAAATCTTCATAACCCTGATGTCCCGGGTTCAAATCCCGGTCTCGCTACAAAGCCTGTCACGATTTATCGAGACAGGCTTTTTTAATGCGAAGCCGCGAAACAAGCTCGCTTGATTGAGTGGATGAGTGTTAAAAAAGACAAACACAAATCTTTGATTTGAGTTTGAAAGGCTTTGGGTAAGGCGACCTTCGAGGATGACAGCGAACGATGTGAAGCTGGCAATCCCGTTAAATCGCGGGTCCTTTGTTGTGTCATGAAAACATCGGTCCAAAACGTATTATTTCAAGTAACTTTATAGTCAATTCAGATTATGAACATTGAACCAGTTTTAAATAAAG
>JACCDP010421673.1_pt1 | contig 16575 bp, 14 predicted proteins | sample 7445841 | NCBI WGS metagenome assembly JACCDP01 (sample SAMN15323441, study PRJNA562643) | freshwater metagenome | isolation source: river surface water | place: USA:Blue River Watershed | collected 2017-08-17 | reverse complement strand
TAGGATCCTTAGAGGCAATGCCTTCTAGACCTGCAGTTAGAATAAAGGCTAAGGCTAAATAAGGATTGGCGAGTGGGTCCACATTACGTAATTCAGTGCGTGTAGAGCCGCCACGGGCTGAAGGAATGCGAATCATCGCCGATCGATTTGCATCAGACCAACAAGCATAGCAAGGGGCTTCATATCCAGGAATAATCCGCTTATAAGAATTGACTGTAGGATTGGTTAATGCTGCGATTGAGCGTGAGTGATTTAAAATACCCGTCATCCATTTACGTGCAACATCGGATAATTGCATATCGCCTTTAGGATCATAAAATGCGTTTTCACCTTTGGCGTTTGCTAAAGACATATTTGTATGCATCCCTGAACCGTTAATCCCAGAAATCGGTTTAGGCATAAATGTTGCGTGTAAACCATGCTTGTGAGCGATGACTTTAACAACCGTTTTAAAGAGTTGTAGATTATCACATGCTTTTAAAACATCTTGGAATCTGAAATTAATTTCATGTTGACCAACGGCCACTTCGTGGTGAGAAGCTTGCACCATTAAACCTAATTTATCAAGTTCAATTGCAATATCGCGACGGGTATAGTTATCGCCATCCATCGGTGCCAAATCAAAATAACCAGCGTCATCGTTGGGTTCAATAACTGGCTTACCATCTTTGACTTTAAACAAGAAAAATTCTGGTTCAAAGCCAACGTTTAAGGCAGAGAAGCCTGCATCTTGCATCTTCTTAATCGCTTTCTTGAGAATAAACCGAGGATCACCTTCAAAAGGTTCACCTTTAGGTGTGTAAACATCGCAAACCAGTCGTGCGACTTTTCCCGAGGCTAAACTTTCAAAAGTAAGAATTTGCCATGTTGATAAATCTGGATATAAATACATATCGGCTTCTTTAATGCGTACGAAACCTTCAATCGAGGATCCATCAAACATAATTTTGTTATGGAGCGCATCCTCTAAGCGCGAAATGGGTAAATCAACAGATTTGACCATTCCAAGCATGTCGGTAAACTGCATTCTAATAAAGCGAACATCTTCCTTTTTAGCAATTGCTAAAATGTCGTCTTTTGTCATGATTGCCATGAGTAACTCCCCCTGTGAGATGTTAATTTCATTATAATTTATCTTTTTAAATAGTCAAATATGGCTAATCTTCATCATCCTCGTCTTCGTTGTCTTCTTCGTCCTCATCTTCATCATTTTGGCGATCGCCTCGAGGACCATGGCGATCATCTTCCCATTCCCCATCTTCTCGTTCTCCATCTTCGTTATATTGAATTGCTTGATAACGGTAACCAATGATTTCATTTTGGGCATTCAATACGGGAATGACGTAAACTGAAATTTTACCTTTGATTCTACCATTGACACCTTGCATATCAAATTTGATTTCCAGGATGGTTTCTCCGTCTTCAACTTCATATTCAAATTTAAAAGTATCTTTTGTGCGGTTAGTGTCATTGTTTTCAAAGAAACTTAATTCGACAACGGTTTCGTCATCTTCAATTTCAAGTTTGAACTCGGAAATGGTTAGTTCACCATTCACCATTTTTTTAACTTGAATTTTGGTTTCATCTTCTTCAAATTTATATTCGGTTTCGATGTAGTTTATTTCATCTAGATTGGCCCGAAATACAATTTTGATTTCATCATCTTCTTGGGTTTTGCTACCCATTACAACATATCGAATGTTGTTATCGATTACTAAATCTCCATTAAAGACATAGTAGGTTTCATCTTCGATCACTTCTGAGCTTTCAATATTGTAGTACAGCGCATAAGGTACTGCTAAACCCTCAATGTCATAGACGACAAAAGTATCAAGAAATTCAAAGTTAACATCATCAGATACTTGTGAGACGATGACTGGCGCCTGGTTGGTGCCTAAAAATTGTTCAAAAACCGTTAAGTATGGATTGAGTAAGGTCATGGTATCTTCAAAGTTAATGTTTTCTTTTTCACGTGAAGGTTTAAGTCTAGCTCGTAATAAAGGATTCAATAAAGGTTGAGGATTATTGATTGATAAATTGGTTAACAACGTTGCGGAAGTGATACTTGAAATAGAAATGGCTTCTTTTTCATTGTTGAGTCGCAGAGGTGGCAAAACAACCTGACTTGATACCGGTAATGAGGTTTCAGATGCTTGGGATGATGTAATGGATGTTAGTGATGAATCACTGGATGGTGCCATGGGATTGATATTTTGAATCACAATTGCAAAAATAAACATACCAGTGATGACCGTGGCAATTGGTAAAAGTTTGAAGAATGAGAAGGATGATTGCTTAGGAAAATTTTCCAAAATAAAGGGTCGAAGATTCGGCATCTTACCTTCAGCTTCTTGTTTGATTTTTTTTAAGACATCTTTTTCGTTCATTTTTTTAAAGCCCCCTTCATTTTTTTAATTGCCTGGTTATATTTCCATGTGATGGTTCCGATCGGCATATTCATCATCAAGGCAATTTCTCGGTGTTTGTATTCACTAATTGCATATAGGAAGAGAATTTTTTGCTCATCTTGATCAAGGATTTTCTTTGCTAACGTAATCACAGGAGAACCTAAATCATAGATGTCTTGACTACTTGGCAACGTCGCTTCTAAGGTGTCTCTTTCAACTTGCGTTTCTCGGTCGCGAACCTTGATAAGGTTTAATGCTGTGTTCCGAGCAATCGTGAGAATCCAATTCATCCCGTTAGTTGTGAGTTGGTATTGATGAATGTTATCCATCACTTTGAGATAAGTGTCTTGCATCACGTCTTCCGTTAACTGCGTATCGTGCAAATATGGAAGGATGAAAGCAAAGACCCCGCGACGGGTTTGTTCGTAGAGATCTTGCATCGCTTGCTTTTTCCCTTTTTTGATTTGTAATAGTAATGCGTTAATAGGGTTCATCATGCATAACTTTACACTTAAACGATGCGGACTTCTACCCCTTTACAGGGAGCATCTCAAGGGGACTTAAGATGCTATTTATTTAACAAAGAAGTGCTCGGATTTATTGGTGATTGGATTTGAATATCAAGTAAAGATGAAAAATTAATTGTTTTTTCGTTTATTTTTAGCCATTTTCATCAAAATTGATTTGCTTAATGATTCCTTTTTCAGTTATTTTTATACCATCTTTAAAATAAACCACCAACCCAACTTGACCTTTGGCAATGAGTAGATTAGCGTTGATGATTGCAGCCTGATCTTGACTCACGTGAGGTTTTTCAATCCGTGCTTTGGATTGTTTCATTCTCACTATCGTTCCTTTTTGTTCGATTAAAGAAGCATACGCTGCCCATTTTTTCATACCACGATCACTCATTTACGGTGACCTCCAATTAAGGTGTGTCGTTCACGAGTGGTTGAGGCTTTTAATAACGCTGATGTTCTTAAAATAGCATTGTGTCCATAACGTTCTTTAATCTGTGCAATCGTCACTTGTAGACGTCTTTTTTTATCCGTGGTTTCTGCATCTGTAAATAAATCAAGTTGCTCATGATCGAGTGGATTTAATTTACGAAAGGCAAAGGTAATATTACGAATTGGTTTAGGTTCAACATACCGATGATAGATTCTCATCAATGCTTCATAAAGGGTATCTTCATCATCCGTCGCTCGGATCAAACTCATTTGATGAGAGAAACCACCCAAGCTTGCCGAGTAACCAATACTGAGATGGACGAGTGAACTTAATTGACCTTGAAGACGTAAACGCAAGGTTAAATCATCGCACATTTCTCGAATCACAACCGGAACTTCATCCACTGAATAGTCCCGATAAAGCACTTGACCCATACTAATGCCTGGTTCTTTTGGTTGATATTTTTCACGAATGTTGGAGTGATCAATCCCATTCGCGTGGTCATGAAGTTGTTTCCCCATCACGCCATACAGTGCAATTAATTTGTGTTCAGGGTATTCAGCAAGATCTTGAATGGTCATAATACCTAGTTGGTGTAAACGATGTTCCATACGTGAAGCAATGCCCCACATGTCACCAACTGGTAAGGGCCAAAATTTTTCTTGGATATCATGTTGGTGCCATGTGGCAATACCATCTTTGGTTTTTTTGGCTTCGATATCTAAGGCACTCTTTGCTAAAAATGGATTATCACCAATACCGACTGTTGCTAAAAGTTTCAGCTTACGATAAATCGTATCTTTGATGGTCTTCATTAACTCATGAGGCGTTTGTTGGTATAACTTTAAATAAGGACCAAGATTTAAAAACGCTTCATCAACACTATAAATATGTAAATCATCTTCACCAACAAAATCCAATAGAATCGACATCACCTGTGCCGACTTTTCTAAATACAAACTCATGCTTGGGGTGGCGAAGATAATGTCATCTCGTTTAGGGAGTTCAAAAACCCGTAATCTTGAGGGAATCCCTTGAAGACGGAGATAAGGCGAAACGGCCAATACAATCGTACCCGTACCCCTCGATTTGTCGGCCACAATTAAAGGGGTTGTGTATGGATCTAAGCCGCGTTCAACGCACTCTACCACTGCATAAAAAGATTTGAGATCGAGTACTGCGACCACGGAAGGATAATTAAATGTCGGTTGAATATTTTTTAACATAATTGATGAATGGAATTTTATTTTAACGAATGATGGTGTAAGAAATCACGTTAATTTTTTTATGAAAACATTTTCAATTTATTTTCAATTAAAACCATCAAAAAACACTAGAAATAGTAAAAATCAAACATCAATTATGTTATATTATGAGACATGGATATTAATGCACTACTTGAACCGATTAAATTAGCAATCCTTGATCTACTTGCCAACCCCATTTTGCTCGATATTGGTTTGGGCATTTTCTTGTTGATTATGGCCACAACTGGGGTTAAACGTGGGTATTGGTTTGCGCTTTGGAATCTATTTTTTTCGACCGTTGTATTGTTTATCTTGTTAACCTTCTTCCTTAATGTGGCTACTGGCGTGGTTAGTAATCTTACAGGCGCTTATTTGGTTTTCTCTGACATTAATATGTCCAGAACCATGGCGATGTTTGGGATGTTACTCGCGGTTTTATTATTCGGTTGGATTATCTCTGGTTTTATTTATTTAGTATTTACACCAATCAAAGGTAAAAATTATTCTTATCGTGATTTAGATCCGATGGTAGTGATCAAGGTAAAGTCCTATGGCTTTACGGTTGGTCTAGTAGAAGGTATCGCTTACGTTCTCTTATTCAATGTTGTGTTAGGTAACATTTCCACCTATCTACCAGAGATTTTCCCTAATCGATTTATCTCCACTTTTTTAGAAACCTTAAATCCTACTAATTCCATCGTCTTAAGCTTCTTGAATAGTGTACTCGGTGACTACGGAAGTATCTTTCAATTAGGTTAAGTTCAATTCAATCACACAAAAAAACGTCTCTTATGAGAGACGTTTTTTGTTAGATAACCTTAGGCTTTAGTCGCAGCTTTTTTTCTTGGTTTTTTTACCACTGCAGTCCCATCCGCTTTTGCTTTTGTCGATTTGACAAGCGGTAACGCTGCGGCAGGTTCATAGGCAACCTTTTCCATGAAGACATCATAGAAACCATTACCGATTAAAATCACAAACACACCTAGCATTGAGGCTTCAAAGCTATTGATAAAGGTCACGACGAGCAGAATTAACATGCCTAAAATCGCTAATCGAGGAACATAAGGATAACCCCAAACACGGTAAGGACGTTCGGCTTCTGGCATGGTTTTTCTGAATTGGAAGACGGATAAGAAAATCAGAGTATTAAAAATTAATGCACCAAATAAAATAATCGATAATAAGTAATTAACGTTGTTATAACCAAGTAAAACAATAATTAAAGATACAATCGTTTGACCTAAAATTGCCACCCAAGGTGTTTGAAATTTGGCATCAATTTTACCGAAGACACTTGGTAAAGTTTGATCATCTGCCATCGCTAGATAGACCCTTGGGAATGAAAGAATAGATCCGTTTAACGAACCTAAAATAGAAACGGCAATCGCGCCAAAAACGACATAGCCTAATAATGACAAATCAAAACCGGTAAAAATTGCCCCAAACGCTGTGTAAACAGCACCTAAGTCAAAACCAGCTGCAACAGCCCCTGATCCAAGTGCGGCTAAGGTATCAGCATCAATGATGCGATATAAACCCACCACGAATAAGACATACACACCCATGACTAAGGCAACCGCAATTGTTAAAGCTTTTGGCAAGTCTCTTCTGGTATCTTTCATTTCTTCGGCGACGGTATTGAGGTTGGTCCAACCTTCATATGCAAATAAGGTTCTAGCAACGGCAAATAATAATCCAGAAATTAATAAACCTGCTTCAACATTTTCCGCTCCATTGCTAGCGATAATATTGGTTTCAGTTCCGAAAAATAATCCAAAAATAATCACGGTAACCAATGGAACTAATTTTGCCACAAAGAAAATATTTTGCACTAATTTACCATAGCGAATACCAAGGTAATTAATCACAGATAATACGATGATCGTGATTGCAGCTATTACGCCAACAGTGGTCGCATCAAATCCCGCCCCTTCATTTACACCCAACATATAGCCTAAGACTTGAGCAAAAAGGATGGCGAGCAACGCAACTGATCCTGAACTCGATAAGAAGAAGTTGGTAATACCAGAAAGAAAGGCTACCCGTTTACCATAAGCTTTTCTTAAGTAGACATAATATCCGCCCGTCTTTGGAAAGAGGGTGCCAAGTTCAGCGTAGGTAAGAGCAGAAAATAAAGTAATGATTCCACCCACTAACCAAGCGACGAGTGAAAGGCCTAAGGAATTACTTGCAAGTTCTAGGACAAGCATTGAGAAAAAATAAATACCTGATCCAATCATGATACCGGCTAAAACCGATACACTAGAGAACAATCCCAACTCTTTTTTAAGTTTCATATGAAACCTCCAGTCAATGTTAAAAATAATTTATCAATTCATTCGATAAATTGCAAAGAAAATGATTTCGTGAAAACATTAGTTTTCTTTGATTTTGGTGAGTGCTTGGTAATGGAGAATGGGGGTTCTCGCTGCCGATACTTCATCCAATCGACCCACAGGGGTGTGGTGAGGTGCTGTTTTCACGATGTCAGGATTGGTGGATGCTTCTTGGGCGATTTGTCTAAATATTTTGATAAATTCATCCAAGGTTTCTTTAGATTCAACTTCCGTCGGTTCCACCATGATGGATTGATCAAAGAGTAATGGGAAATAAATCGTAGGAGCGTGGATGCCAAAGTCTAAGCAACGCTTGGCAACGTCTAGGGTTTTCACACCTGTGGTTTGATCGATGAGACCATTCATGACAAATTCATGCATGCAAGGTTGATCGGCAACCAGTTTATAAAGATCTTTTAAAGAAGCTTGAATATAGTTTGCGTTTAGTACAGCATTCGGACCTACGTTCATCAAATCTTGGGCGAAGGTGCGGATATAAGAATAGGCGCGAATCACGACAAGGAAGTTGCCGTAAAACCCACCAACTTGACCACAAGAAGTGGCAGGGTAATCAAAGCGATATTGGTTATTGTCTTTCACCACCACTGGTTTGGGTAAGTATGGGACTAAATGTTTAGCCACACTGACAGGACCTGAACCAGGACCACCACCACCATGAGGTGTGGAGAACGTTTTATGCAGGTTCATGTGCATGATATCGAAACCCATATCACCTGGACGGGCTAAACCAAGTAAAGGATTAAGGTTTGCACCATCGTAATATAAGAGGCCTCCAACATCATGGACGAGTTTTGCAATCGTTAAAATATCCTTTTCGAATAAACCAACGGTATTGGGATTCGTTAACATGATTCCGGCAACTTCATGGTTTAACACTTGCTTTAATGCATCAACATCCACCATGCCATTTTTTGATTTGATGGTAATGGTTTCATAACCTAACATCATCGCACTAGCTGGATTGGTTCCATGCGCAGAATCAGGAATGACAACTTTGGTTCGTTTCACATCACCGCGGGCTTCATGATAGGATTTCATGATCATTAAGCCTACGAGTTCACCATGAGCACCGGCAAAGGTATTTAAAGATGTACCACCCATACCCGTGACTTCGTTTAACATATTGGCCATATCGTAATAGATCTTCAATAAAGGTTGAACGGTGTCGAGTGGTTGAGTAGGATGAATCAGTTTAAAACCATCTAAATTTGCCATTTCATCATTTATTTTGGGGTTGTACTTCATCGTGCATGACCCAAGTGGATAGAATCCAGATTCAATACCAATATTCTTTTGTGAGACTTTGGTGTAATGACGAACAATATCAAGTTCACTCACTTCTGGTAAGGAAGCTGTTTCTTGACGGAATAAAGAAGCATCTAAGCTCGCTTCGTTGGTCTTACTGATATTGCTTTCAGGTAATTGGTAACCCACACGACCATGTGAAGATAATTCAAAAATTAATTTAGTGTAAGTCATGTTGCACCTCCTTGATTGCTTGGACCAGTGCATCGATGTCTTCCTTTGTTTTGGTTTCACTACCGTAAACCACAACTTGATTTTGGTTGATTGGGAATCCAAATAAAATACCTTTTTGAACGAGTGCTTTTTCTAATTTTTTCACATCAACCTTTGAAGTTAAGGTGCATTCATACGCGTAAGGAGCTTTGAAAGTTTTAGTAAATAAACCAGTAAGGATTAATTGATCAACAAGATATCGGGTGACTAAACAGGCTTGGTCAAAGGCTTGAACCAATCCTTTTTTACCCATGGCACTCATATAGATGGTTGCTTGCAAGGCAAGTAAGGATTGATTGGAACAAATGTTGGAGTTCGCTTTTTCACGACGAATATGTTGTTCTCTGGTTTGAAGCGTTAAGACAAATCCTCTTTGTCCACGATTGTCTTTGGTATATCCGCAAATGCGACCCGGCATTTTTCTCACCCATTCATTGAGTGTCGTGAGGTAACCTAAATATGGGCCACCAAAATTAGGATTAAGTCCTAACGATTGCGCTTCACCACAAACGACGTCAGCGCCCAATTCTCGAGGTGTTTTCAATCTTGCTAAGGCAAAAGGATCATTATATGAAATCACCAATGCTTTTTTCGCTTTGATTAATGGTGATAACTTATCAAAATATTCGATTAAACCAAAGCGATTTGGATATGAAAAAATCACACCTGCAAAGGGTGTTTCCATTTCTTTATGGAGTTGAGTTTGATCGATTAAACCATCTTTAGGTTGTAGGATTGTTAAAGTTACACCGCGATGTTTAGCATAGGTCTTAATCACTTCTTCAGCTTGGGGAAGTAAAGGCGATGCCACGATAATACGTTTAATGGACGTAACAGCAACTGCCATCATCATTGCTTCCGACAAAGCAGTTGGACCGTCATACATCGAAGCGTTGGAAACATCCATACCTGTTAATTGCGTAATCATTGATTGCCACTCAAAAATATATTGAAGGGTTCCTTGGGCAACTTCAGGTTGATAAGGTGTGTAGGAAGTTAAGAATTCTTGTCGAGAACTAATGGCATCAATAATCGCAGGTCTTTCATGTTCATAAACTCCATAACCTCTAAAGGATTGAAGCACTTGCCCTTGATTTGCTTTTAAGTGTTTTCTTAATTGACTTTCAGATAATCTTGGTAGGATTTGATAAGGTTTTTTTAAGCGGATGGTAGAAGGAATATCGTGGAGTAAATCATCCATTTTTTGGACGCGAATAACCTTCAACATGGATTGTTGATCAGCCTCGGTTAAAGGCAAATATTTAAACATGCTTTACGCCTCCAATGAACTACTTAGGTAAGGCGTCGTAATCGGCTTTAGATAACAATTGATTTAATTCAGAAGGATTAGAGATTTTTACTTTTATAATCCAGTTGCTTTCTGCATCCTGATTGATTAAATCAGGACTCGACACTAAAGCAGTGTTCACTTCAACAATTTCTCCAGATACTGGAATATATAAATCTGATGCCGCTTTAACGGATTCAACAACACCAAACACGTCATTTTCTTTAAAGGTTTTACCAACAGTCGGTAGATCAACGAAGACAATCGTCCCCAAACTACCTTGGGCATAATCGGTGATGCCGATCGTTGCAATATTCTTTTCTAAAACAACCCATTCGTGTGATGGTGAGTATTTTTTTTCACTCATACATTTCTCCTAACGTTTATATTGTTTCTGCATGAATATCATATCACGAACCACTGCTTCAATAGGTGTGGTTCTCATCATCACGGTGACCTTCGTTCCTATCGCTGTAAAGGGCGTTTCTAGGATGGCCATCGCCAAAGCTTTCGTTGAATCTGGAAGAATATAACCAGTCGTAATCACACCCACTTGTTTACCTTGGACGAGAACTGGATATTCCGCTCTTGCCACCCCTCTACCCAGCAGTTCAATTCCGACGAGTTTTTGTTTAACACCTTTTTGAATTTGTGACACTAATGCATTTTTACCAATAAAAGTTTTTTGAGTTTTTACAGCGAAGTTAAGACCGGCTTCGATTGGAGAAATATGCTCGGAAATTTCATGGGAATAAAGTGGCAATGCTGCTTCAAAACGAAGCGTATCTCGTGCACCTAACCCACATGGAGATACTCTCGAGTCATTGATTAGAGCAATCCATAGCGATTGAATCGTATTAAAATCACCATATAATTCAAATCCATCACTACCGGTGTAACCAGATCTTGAAATAATTAACTCTTTTCCTTGATAATGTGTGACTTGGTAGGTCATAAATTTAAGTTGACTTAATTCAACTTTCTTCGTGATCTTGTCTTGAAGAACTGCTTCGGATAAAGGCCCTTGTAACGCGAGTTGAAGAAGGGTGTTTGTCACCACTTCAATTTGAACATCATAATTACCTTTGTGTTGATTCATCCATTCAAGATCCACTTGTGCATTAATAGCATTAATCACCAGTAAAATTTTCTTAGGGTTAAAAACATAAGCAATTAAATCATCAATTGGATAGCCTTGTTCATTACACATGAGTGCATAAATTGCTTTGTTTTGTGGTTGCCCTTGGATTTGATTGGTAACCAAGGATTCAACAAAGGGTAATGCATCTTTTCCGTTCACATAGACTCGGCCCATATGGGAAACATCAAAGACGCCTGCCGATTGACGAACAGCACGGTGTTCTGCAACCAAACCTTTATATTCTTGTGGCATAGTAAAACCGCCATAAAAGACTATTTTTGCACCTAATTTAACATGTTCTTCGTGGAGTGGGAGTTTGGCCATAATTCACCTCTATTGGAATTCATTTTATCTTATGAATGCAAAGCAAGGTATAAGAAAATAATCGTGATAAAATTACTTTATGAAACAAAATAATTATTTAATCATTGTTGATGTCCAAAAGGATTTCGTTGATGGTGTGCTTGGAACAAAAGAAGCGGTTGCCATGATTCCTTATTTAGTCAACAAAATCAAAGGTTTTAAAGGCGAAATTATCTTCACCCAGGATACCCATGATCGTGATTATTTATCCACCATCGAAGGAAAAAAACTACCAGTCATTCATTGTGTTAAAAACACACCAGGATGGAATTTTGAAGCTGCAATCATACCCTTTATCAAGGGTAGGAAAGTGTTTCAAAAACCCACATTCGGTTCTGAAAAATTAGTGAACTATATTAAAAAGCAACACCAATCCTCTCCCATAACATCAATAGAAGTAGTTGGAATATGTACAGATATTTGCGTTATTTCTAACGTGATGATGTTAAAAGCTGCCTTACCCAATGTGATAATCAAAGTAGATGCAAAAGCTTGTGCAGGCGTTACTCCTCAAAGTCATCTGCGGGCTTTAGAATCCATGGCCTCCATCCACATCGATATCCAAAAATAAAAACCCCCATCTAATGTGGAGGTTTACTTTAACAAAGATGGTGGAGCTGACGAGGATCGAACTCGCTACCTCGTCGTTGCGAACGACGCGCTCTCCCAAATGAGCTACAGCCCCAAGATTGCCCTTCAAGATTAACAAAAAAAGCATAAAAGAGCAACCTTTTAACCATAATTTTTAGGGTCTTACACTTTCCATAAACTTTTTATTGTAAGCGCATACAAGATATCATATGATAAAAGAAACCGATTTCCTAAATGCAGGAAATCAAAGGATATGCGTTATGAAAACCTTTATCAGTGATCGTTATCAAAAACAAAAACCCTTTGCAGGCTTTTTACCTGGAATTGCAGGCAAAGAAGGACTTCCAATGTGGGTCTTTTATGTCAATCGAGGACAGGCAATAAGTACCTTTGGTGTTCGAGATAAAAATGGTGCCATTTCAGAATTTTATCCTGCTAACTTAGCGTACGCATACATCCATCAAAATGGATTTCGTACGTTTATAAAATATAAAGAAGAAGTCTATGAATGCTTCCAAGAAAAAAATGAAGCACAATCGCTCACCGTTGATGCGCATGAAATCATCATTGAAGAAACCATTCAAAAATGGAATCTTAAAATTAAAGTGACGTATGCCACTTTACCCAATATGCCCTTATCAGCGTTAATGAGAAAAGTGGATATTACTTCATTAGATGGCGTTGAAAAAAATTTGATCGTCATTGATGGGCTTGCACAAATTTTACCCGCTGGTATCGATTATGGTGGTTTTAAAGCTGTCAGTTATTTATTACAAAGCTGGATGGAAGTTCAAGAAAATGACAATCATGTCTTTTTAAAACTACGCGCTTCAACGGCAGACTCCAGTGAAGTGAAGGCAGTTGATGACGGCAATTTCTACACCTATATAGGTCTCAATCAAAAGCAATATATCTATGATTACAAGGCAGTTTTTGCCCAAGATTCTTCCTTTGCAACACCTTACCAATTACAAACCTTAGATTATCAAAAGTTAGTCAAACAAACGCAAGCTCCTGTTAATCAAGTACCTTCAGCTTTTGTTGCTTCAGAGCTAGCTGTAAAAAATACTACTACCTTTTATGGTGTGTTCGGTTACAGTCAAAATCGAGCACAATTATCGCCTTTAGTTCAACAAATGAACGCTGCTTTTTTAGAAAATAAGTTTAAAGAAAATAAAGCAACCGTAGATTTATTAACTTCAGAAATCCAAACGCAAACTGCTAAGCCCATGTTTGATTCTTACTTACAACAATGTTACTTGGATAATATTTTAAGAGGCGGATATCCGATTCAATTTGAAACATTGGATGGACCGATTGGTTATCATATTTATTCTCGCAAGCATGGTGATTTAGAAAGAGATTATAATTTCTTTTCATTAGAACCAAGTTATTTATCACAAGGAAACGGTGCCTTTAGAGATGTGTTACAAAACCGTCGAAATGATTTGTATTTTCATCCAGAAGTTGGAACGACCACCATTGCTCAATTTGCTTCCCTCCTCCAAGCGGATGGTTACAACCCTTTAAGTATCGAAGGGATTATGTTTACTTTTAAAGGTGATGTTAAAGCATATCCAGCAGCCATTCAAGACGTGCTTAAACAAGAATTTACCCCTGGTCAAATTGCCAATTTAGCGGGTCAGTTAAATTTACCAGTGATGGATACTGTCACTAAGATTATCAAAGAATCCAAATATCATTTTAAAGCTACATTTGGTGAAGGATATTGGGGAGACCACTTTACTTATTTCTTAGATTTAATTGAAACTTATTTGGATATTTATCCCGATCAAGTTGAATCCTTACTTCAACAAAAACATCGTTATTTCTTGTCACCTGCGCAGGTATTAAAACGTGATGAAAAATATATTTTAAAGAATGGTAAAGTTCGTCAGTATCATGCGGTTCATCATGATCATGGTTTACCGCAACGCGGATGGTTAAAGCTTGCCAATGGTGAAGATGCAACGACTTCCTTATTTGGAAAATTAATCACGTTAGTCACGAATAAATTTTCGCAATTAGATCCTGATTCACTCGGGTTGATGTATGAAGCTGAAAGACCGGGATGGAACGATGCGATGAATGGGATTCCAGGTTTATTTGGTTCTGGCGTTTCAGAAATGCTTGAGCTCAAAAGAATCGTCCATTTTTTACAAAAACAAAAACTCATTAATCTTGAAGTTCTTTCTCCATTAAAAACCCTTATCACATCGATCTTAGGTATTAAAGATTCTAATTTATTCGATCAATGGTCGAAGCGTATGGATGCATTAGAAACCTATCGCGACCAACTTAAAGCCCCTTTAACGACCACGACGATAAGTACAGATATAATTCAAAGTTTGTTAAGTTATATGGCCAAGACTTTAGAAAATTCAATGGATCGTTTACTAAAAATTCATCCAATTCCTTACACCTATTTTGTCTATGAAGTTGATCAATATGATCTACTACCCAAAACAAATGCAAATGCGTTACAAACCATACGAGCAAAGTCATTCAAACGTTCACCTTTGCCTCACTTTTTAGAAGCACCCGCAAGAATGCTCTCCAACGGATTCTTGACCCCGCAACAAGCAAGCAAACTTTATACTGCTATTCAACAATCACCGCTGTATGATGCCCCATTAAAAATTTATAAAACCAGTGCTCCATTGGATCAACAATCGATGGAAATTGGTCGCATTCGTGCCTTTACACCAGGTTGGTTAGAACGAGAATCTGCTTTCTTGCACATGACTTATAAATACATGCTTGGATTACTAAAAGCAGAAGCTTACCCTTCATTCTTTGAAGCGATGCAGAATGGCCTCACCTGCTTTATGAAACCTGAAGTATATGGTCGATCACCATTAGAAAATTCATCGTTTATCGCTACGACAAATAATCCAGATTCATCTAAACATGGTCAAGGATTTTATGCGCGATTGTCGGGTTCAACAGCAGAAGTAATTTCCATGTGGAAACGACTATTGTTAGGCACCAACTTATTCACCTATCCTCAAGGCAAACTTCAATTTCAAGTTCAGCCAGCGATTCCATTAGATTATTTTAAAGATGGAAAAATCGAAACCACATTATTTGCTACTACAAAAATTCGCCTGCTTATCACGGAACCAATCAAGGCAACGGATAAGGCACTTCATGTTGTTGGTTATCGATTGATGTTACCTAAACAAAACCAACCTATTGTCATCCAAGGTTCGCTTATTCAGGGTGAACAGGCACTGGCAATTCGGCAAAAACGATATAGCGAGATAGAAGTTTTATTAAAAGGAGGTCAACCAGCAACTATAAATTGATTTGAGTAGGGAAACATTGTTCACTCTTAATCATCATGAAAGGAATTTATTGATGAAACATTATTGGAAAGGTCTTACCATCACCTTAGCAGCACTTGTGCTTGCAGCGTGTGGTACACCAAGTTCAAGTAGCCAAACGAGTTCAACAAGTACAACAACTTTAAGCTCAATTACCATTACGGGTGCAAATGATGTCTCCGTAGAATTTGACGTTGATTTTAATTTTCTAACTGGCGTCACTGCCACTGGAAATAACGGTCAAGACTTTACGTCTAGCATTACATTGTCTTCAATTTCAACTGCAGTTAATACGACGACTGGTGATCTAGACACCACCAGAACGGGTGTTCACACGGTCCAATATCGCGTGCAGTCTGGAACCATTGTTGCCACAAAATTTAGAAACGTAACGGTACAACAACCCGAATCAACAGGTGGCATGTTACTCAATCCAGATTTTGCTTTAGGCACCGCTGGATGGACTGATCCAAGTGTTGTCTATAACGAAAGTGGATCAAGTATTGAATTTGATACTGAAGATGGCGCATTAAAAGTTGTGGTCGTCGCAAGTCCTGTTGCCTATGCTCCACGCTTTGGACAAATGAATGTCCCATTTGAAATTGATACGACGTATGAAGTTAGCTTTAGAGCGAAATCAAGTGCAGTCAAACCAATAAATTTAAATGCTGGTGAATTATTAACCTCTGCTCCTTGGTTTGTTGACTTTAAACCTGGTCAACCAGAAATTAGAACCATCGGTACGGAATGGGCAACCTATTCTTATACCTTCACCCATCGTTTAGACAATCAACGCGGTGGTATCTTATTTGAATTAGGAACTGTGAGTGGTCAAAAAGTCGATGCAACGATGTATTTTGACGACATCACGATTGAAGAAGCGACCGCTGGTCCAGATGTGACCGCTCCAAACTTCTCTGGTGTTGCTAGTACGATCAGTGTTTTAGTTGGATCAACTTATGATCCATTAAATGGTGTCACCGCATTGGACATCGTTGATGGTGATTTAACTGACTCAATTTTAGTAGAAATTCTTGATAGCAATAACGCGACAGTTAATACAGTGGACACAAGTGTTCCTGGCGTTTACACAGTCAATTAGTCTGTTGAAGACGCAGCTGGAAATGAAGCGACTGCCCAAACCACAGTTAACGTGGTGAGTTTAGCTTTCAGAAATGAAAACTTATTGGCGAATGGTTCGTTCGCTGATGCCTTAGGCGCTGAATGGGGTTATTGGCAACAAGATTGGGGTAGTGCTCCAGTTGTGAATCGCAGTCAAGATACAGTTGCTGGAACCTATAGTTTAGATATTACAGGTGGTGGCGATGCAGTCTGGTCAATTCAATTCTTCCAAGATGGTGTTGAACTCGTTGAAGGAACAACAT
>JACCDP010236166.1_pt1 | contig 16576 bp, 29 predicted proteins | sample 7445841 | NCBI WGS metagenome assembly JACCDP01 (sample SAMN15323441, study PRJNA562643) | freshwater metagenome | isolation source: river surface water | place: USA:Blue River Watershed | collected 2017-08-17 | reverse complement strand
TCTTGATGGAATATTGGATTTAAATACTAGCGATTATAAAGTACAAATTGTTACAGGTTCTGGGGGGAATGTAACAGGAAGTTTGACAATTTCTTCATCGCTTCTATCTCCTTACACTACTCTACAGTATTATCAAGGAAATGCAAGATTAAATAGTACAAATTTAGAAATAGGATTCTCACCTTCTGATGTGGTAAATAATAATATCACGTCTAGTATGGGAATTTTTAGCTTAGATCAATTAATTGGAGCTCCCGCTTTACAGTATTCGTCTTCTTACACGCCTTTAGTTAGCGCAAGTAATGCGTATTTTGCAAATTATACTCAACCTAATAGTGTATGGGAATACATAAGACTCCTTAAATTTTATAATAACTCCTTATTTAAAACAATAAAAGACTTTGTACCCGCTAGAGCTAACGTATCTACTGGTATTATAGTAAAGTCTCACATGTTTGAGAGGAATAAGTACGCTCGTCATGAACCTCAATTTACCTTCAATGACTATAGTCAATCGATAGACATGATTGACATATCAGGTGGATCTGGAGGAGCAATTAGTGGATCTACAACATGGTCAAGTTTAGTAATAACTCCCCTAGGTCTTGCTCCATATTCCAGTTCTCAAAATCAAGAACTATATACTGGAGAGTTCAATGGATCAGAAATAATAGCTACAGATGGATTAGCTATGCAACAGGGGGACTACATCAGCCATACCACTGGAGCAGTTGAGACATACAATTATGGAGCGCTATACCAAAACATTACAGCTTCTGTTAAAGCGCAATCTTTGATAGATTTGGATTACAACTCTAATCAATTGACTCCTGTAAACTATGGAGCAGTTACGTATTCTTTGAATCTGATGAACACAAACGCGTATTCCGCGTATACAAATCCAAACAATCCGTTTGCACAAGTTCAAGAGTATAACTACAATCTACAAAGATCAATAATTCTCAGATACAGCGGATCTCAAAACAGTAGCGCAACATACAACACTTATACAGAAGGAGATATATCTTACGGAAAAACCGCAGCTATAGATAAGATAAAATATCAGTATGCCTATTTAGTAGACATATTCTCTTCATCATTCCAAATGCCGTATAGAGCACAAGCTCAGATAAAATATATCATAGATAATTCTCAAAATGTCATAAACCTATCAAAAACAAACGATAATTGGTTCGAAGTACAAAACATATTCAAATCTGGAGAATGGGCGGATGTATCCCTATTTGATTACGATTCTACAAATCCATACATACAAAAATTGAACAATGAGGATGAAGACTTTACAATTTGGGAAAGCGGTTACGATTACACACCAATAATATACAACCCCAGTGGAAGCCTAACTTACAATTTAGTATCTCCTATAGTAACAACTACGGGAACCACAACACCCTCAACCACAAAAACTCTAAGCCCAGGACAAGTAAACTATTGGACCATAACAAACTCATTGTACATAACTCCAAGTGCGGGAGTTAGAATATTGGGTATGACAGGTAGTTTAGATACTGCTCCTAATCCTAGTACCAGTTCTGTGGCCATAACTTATACCGTAACTAATACGACAAGAGGATCCAGTTATAATGGATCTATAACACTTGGAAGCGGTACAACTTCTCCCGCTTATTGGACCCACTATCTAGGAACTTCTTCTCCATATAATCTTTGGCAAACTACAGATACGATAACAGTAACGTCTGTCGTAGAAAAGGCCACAATACCAGGATCTTCTACTACCACTACGACGTATACAACTCAATACATAGATAGTCAATCTTTTTGGCAAGTTCCTGAAGAGGGATCAACGAAAATTTTGTTATCGGCAACGCAATCGTTTCAAGAACAAGGATCAGATTCGGAATACCTTCTTTATGGAAAGATTACATTATCTGGTAGTTATGATGGATTAGAAGCGTTTATATTTCCATTTAATATATCCCCAGGAGATTTAATAAGACTCTATAATTACAGTTCTAGTCGATGGGATCAAACTGGAGAATTTAGAGTAAAATCTATAGGCACTGAAATATTGGGATCAACTGAATATATTAGTTTAGATCTGGATAGAGAGGTCACAAAAGAATTTACTCCCTCAGGATCTGCGTATCCATTAAAGGTATACAGATATCTAGCTCTGAAAAGACTAAAAGATGAAACTAGCATTTATTTTAATTATGATCTTCCTAGACCTATAAACAACGAGGGTACACTATTCCCTCAATACATAGGAACTGGAATAAAAGAAGGCTCAGGTAACGTAATTAAGGCCTTAAAACAACAGAACCTGATATAAAAACGAAAACCTCTATATTTATTTAAAACAGCTTACCATGTCATATTTAAGCAACAGTTCGGTGGTGGTAGACGCCATCCTCACTAAAAAAGGAAGAGAACTCCTAGCAAAGAACGACGGATCCTTCAGGATCACACAATTCTCACTAGCAGACGATGAAATCGATTACACACTGTACAACCCAAATCACCCTTCAGGATCTGCTTTCTACGGAGAGGCTATCGAGGCAATGCCAATTATTCAGGCATATCCTAACGATACAGAAATCATGAAGTATAAACTAATCACTTTACCTCGTGGCACTGCAAAGATTCCAGTTTTAGATTTAGGTTACACAGCAATAACTTTGAAACAGGGCGCAGCTTTGGCCATCACTCCTCAAACTCTAAACTATTTAGGAGCAACTTCCACATTCGAACAATCTGGATACGTTGCAACATTAGGCGATGTAAGAACTACTTCCGCTTTTAACGGAGTTGGTATAAATACACCTGAGGCTACTGCATTGAATACGACTACCACTATCGGCACTAACGTAAGTAAGACCGTAATTGGTACAACAATAAACATCACCGCAACAACAGTGAATACTCTGTTCGGTACAAATACTCAATTGCAGACAACTCTCGTAGTAGTAGGTAGAGATTCAGGTGCTAGAATCAGCATCCCGGTAACTATAGTAAAACAAAACTCTTAATCAGATAAAGCATGTCATTCACTAGATTAGACGCAGCAGACTTTGTAGTATCGGCTGATTCTGTTACAGCTCCCGCTTGGAGCAATAATGTAACGACCTTAACATCTTTTTATACCGCTTCTGCGGGTGATACAGGAAGTTACTATATAGACGTATATAATGCTGTATACACATCTAATACCGCTTCTGTACAATTTTCTATAGCTTATGGAAATGAAACAGGTTTAGGATCAGCTCCTTTAAATCCCCTAGTTACTGAGAATACACCTACTAGAATTATATTCGGTCAATACAGAAATCTGATATATGGAGACGCAGAGACAGCGGTCAACTTTGGTGGATTAAACACGGACGCAAGTCAACTCATAGCCATTCAAATAGACAGAAATAGATACAAAGAGAGTCTTTTTCCGGGCACATTCAATCTATACTTATCAGGATCTGAGGGTCTGATAAAATTGACAGATAATTCGAATCAAGTTACTACTGTAACTTATGTAGATGGAGGAAGGTTATTCGATATCATCTCAGGATCAAACGGATTGGCAACCACAGCAACAGCACCTACAGGTGCACCTGCAAAGGGATATACACCATCAGGAAGCTACGGATTTTTCTTACCTGATATTGGATTGATCGTATTAAATCCTGATGCGTTAGCCCTCACCGCAGCTAACGGAGGAATAGGTCTTTCTTTGTTAACGGCCAATACTATTGTAGCTAGTTCTGCTAATAAAGAAGCTGCTTTCCAAGCAGTAAACAAAGGTGCAAACTTCGCTTTAAATTCTCAAGAGACCATATCTTCAAACTATGTGTTTGTTAGAATTAGAAGTGCGGAATACAACTACACCACGAATCCTTCAATAATATCTGGCTCAACAGGAGAATTGATATACTCTAATTTTATCAATAGTCCTCAGACTTTCCCCACAAGCGTAGGTCTGTATAATGATAACAACGAATTGTTGGCTGTAGCGAAGATGTCGAAACCTCTGACCAAAGATTTCACCAAAGAAGCGCTTATCAGAGTTAAACTGGATTGGTAATCTCCTATGGGACGCGCGAAGAACACACTTAACGCTGCGGACGTTTCTTCGACCCCTATAAAGGTAAAGTACTCCGCTACATATCCTAGTAGTTCTTTTTCAGACTACGGTATAACCTTGCGTTCTGGTTCTAATATACCATATAATGTTACCATGTCTTCCTTACAAATGGAAAGCATGAACAACTATAGAGTCATAAGACAACTCTTTTACCAAAATTATATAACCGGCTCTCTTCTTAACACTACGTCTTCTTGGGATCCTTCTTGGGTTTCAACAGCGGCTTCAAGTAGTGGAAATGAGACGGTCTATAACTTTCCAACTGGTTCAGAAGAAATTCTTATATTTACTATACCTTCACAAATTTTTGGAGAACAAATTAGTCGAAAAACGTTCACCATATCCTCATCAGATTCTTCATATTACATAGTTGACGATGGAGACGGAAATCTTATAGATATATTATCTGGAAATGAGAGGGTTGGAAATATATTTTACGCTCAAGGAATAGCAGTTATTACAAATCAAGACTACGTATCCTCTTCTGTAGACTATCTGACCACAGAAAACAATGAAATATATCAAACAGAGAACGAAATAGAAATAATTATAGAATAAGATGGCCAAGATAAAGATAAGTGCGCTACCCGAAACGGGATCACTACAGTCAACAGATTTATTGACTGCAGTAGCAAATTCAACAAGTTCAAAAATAACTTTAAAAAGTCTTGCTAATAGCATGACAGAAGTAAGTCATTCTATAAGTGCTAGTTATGCATTGACGGCTTCTTATGTGTTAGGAGGAATTACTAGCATTGCCATTCAAGATGATAACATTTCTCAAGGTAGTGCAACTACTTTAAATTTTACTGGTTCAGGAGTAACTGCAACTGTAGTAACAGGAACAGCAACAATAAACATACCTGGGTCAGGTACCAGTGGAATATCTGGAACTAGCGGCACTAGCGGAACATCAGGAAATAATGGTACATCAGGTACTAGTGGAGCAAGTTTTGGTACCTCTGGAACTTCTGGAGCTGTTGGAACCTCAGGAACTTCTGGTGTAAGTGGGACATCTGGCACGAGCGGAGCTAATGGAACTTCAGGGACCTCTGGTGCCAATGGTACTTCTGGTACTAGCGGAGTAAGCGGTACATCTGGCACCAGCGGAGTTTCAATAACTATTAATAATAATACAGACAACTATATAATCACTGCTACAGGAACTGCAAACACAGTAAATGGAGAAGCTAATTTAACTTTCAATGGAAATTTATTAGCACTAACCGGTTCTATACAAATAACAGGATCCACAACAAATTCTTTTATCACATCTGGTAGCGCAGTAATACGCGGTTCTTTAGGAGTAGGAGCTGTAACAGGAAGTTCTATAGTAGGTAGAATAGATGCATCTAATGATGTTGTAGCATTTAGTACATCAGATATACGATATAAAACTAATATAGTTCCTATATCTGAAGCATCTATTAAAATTAATCGAATCTCAGGAGTACACTTCGATTGGATAGAAGACATCCACGTACACGGTAATTCAGGTAGAGATGTGGGAGTTATAGCTCAAGAATTGGAAGCCGTATTACCAGAAGTTGTTACCACTAGAGATAATGGAGTTAAGGCTGTTAAGTACGAGAAAATAGTTCCTCTTTTGATAGAAGCCATAAAAGATTTACAGCGGCAAATAAACGAACTAAAAGCTAATAAGTAATGTCAATACCTGCCTCTGGTCCTATATCTATGAGCATGTTCAATACTGAATTGGGTAGAATCAATAGTTTACCGAATACAAGATTAGCGGGCGGAGAAATACCAGAAAATGGAACTATATTTTATCTTGCTAGTGTAAGTAGTAGTACTCCTGTAAATCAAATTGCTCCTCACAAGATGAGTGAATTTTATAGCTATACAGCAAATTTGACTACTTTAGTTTACACAATAGAGTTACAAACAGCCGCCGGCGGAGGAGTTTGCGTGGGAACCGGTACTTTTTCCAACGCTGAATTTACTTCAAATTTACCTAGCATTGGTACATCATTTACTGATGACGGTGGAGCTACAGTATATAAAAGAACCAACAGTCCAGGATTTTTAAACTCTGGGTCAGATGTTTCTTTTGGAACCGTTACCACTGGAGTTCAATGTAACCTCTAATAAGAGTATTTATAATTATGCCAAGGATTCTAGATAGCGTTTATTCTGTATCGTTCGCCTCTGAGACGACCATATACCAAAACGAGGTGCGTTGTCTCATAAACGAGAACGATTTCAACTACACGCTTAATCCCAGTGCAAACCAAGCAGGAACCTCTGGCTCTTACATAGATGCTGTCACTGGTTCCGACTTTCACCCGTATTTCACTACAGTCGGCCTATATAATGACGCAGATGAGCTTATCCTAGTTGGAAAACTCTCTCGTCCCTATCCAGTTCCACCTAACACGGACATGACAATAGTCGTTCGATGGGACAGCTAAAACACACATCACATGAAAAAATGGTTATATCAAGACAAAGAATTTAAAACTATCGAAGACTTCCCCAGCGACGTCATCGGATTCGTATACAAGATCACAAACATCTGCGACGGACGCATATACGTAGGCAGGAAGATACTATACAACAAGCTTACTAAGTTGCTAACCAAACGGGAGATAACTGAATGGGAGAAGCCTGGTCGTGTCCCAAAGAAGAAGAAAGTCGTGAAAGAGAGCAATTGGCAGGAATACTGGGGAAGCAACACTCAAATCAAAGAGGATCTCAAGACCATGGGAGAGGAGTGCTTCAAAAGAGAGATAATCGTTCTTTGTAAAACGAAGAAGCAGCTCAGCTACTACGAAGTCTATTGGCAGATGAAGCTCGATGTTTTAGCAATTGAATCCTATAACGAGAACATTGCAGGAAAGTTCTACAGAAAGGACCTGCTTTCGTGACACTTGAAGCCTATATTTTTTTATTTCACTTCAAGTTTCTATATTTATGGGAGTGACTACCAAAGAGTGTATAAACAAAAGCGTTAGGATCCTAGCGATAGGAATTAAAAAGGCCACTTCATACAATATGGTCAAAGGCAGACTCTCTCGCGGAATGTATAGCGACGACCACCTCCAAGCCAGACTCAAATACGAAAGAGAGCAAAAGGAAAAAGTAGACTGACTCGATATTTATTAGAGTCGAAATCAATAAAGTTTGTGATTCACCTAACACCCCACTTTATGAGAGATGGCAGTACGCATAAAGACAACTTACTTCTCGATGTTGGGTCGCACGCTGTATCTGAAGTTCAAAATAACTGAGGATAGATCCTTCGCGTTCAAATTCAAGAGATTCAAGCAGCGTTCTAGTTTTTGGTACCCAGATCGCTGGCTAATTTACGCCTCATTCTTTTCAGTAGAGCTTACCATAGAGCACCGGCGCATACTTCCTCAAACCAAGTGAAAAGTAGTCTCACCCAAAACGAAGTCTTCCCTTTCAGCAGGTTTTTCATTACTTTTACATTATAACAATTAAACAATAAACGTTATGACAAACACAAACAGACCCTCTGAGTACACCAAACTGTCTTACACTCAGAAGATCAGCCGCACCAACCGGAAAATGCGCTTCGGCGACGTATCTCGCGTAGCAGAATCTACCGGCTTCTCTCCTAACTACGTTAGCGAGGTTCTCAGCGGTAAGTACAACAACGAGCGCATCGTCAACGAGGCTTACGACTACACCCGTGGTCGCATCAGCAACGTGACGAAGATCGAGCAACTCGCCTAATAAGCGGCCTCGATATCGGTTGTCAAGGGGTCCGCAGCAATGCGGCCCCTTTTTATTAGACTTTATTTCCTATCAACATAAAATATGGCAGAATTTAGTAAACAGTGGTGCGAAGCAAACGACCCAGAATTACATTGGGATTTTGATATTGAACAGGAATTTGATAAACTTCAAAACGGAGAATTTGTTTCTCTCATATGCGAAGGCTTCGGTTTCATAGGGATACAGAAGCAGCTGGACGGTTCCAAGTTTTTTCTCTATCGTAACGCTGACACTGACGAACTAGTGGAAATTCCTTACCAGATCGACGAAGATGGCACTTACAGTTACGTCTTAGGAGAAAACTAAATGCATGCCTTCGTGTTGGAACTGGTAGACAAGAGGGACTTAAAATCCCTTGGGCAGTAACGCTCGTGCCGGTTCGACTCCGGCCGGAGGTACAAAAATTAAAATCATGGAACAAGCAATAATATTTCTAGTAGTATTTATATCGATGATTTCGATGGTGTTACTTTTCAATCACAACGCATCAGATAAAATAGATCAAGAATGAAAGCGAGCGACGTTCAAGAAGGAGGAGGTCACTACAAAAAGTACAAGATACAACCGACTGAGTTTATATTCAAGAACGGTCTGGGCTTCATCGAAGGAAATATCATCAAATACGTTATGCGCCACAGAGAAAAGAACGGTAAGCAAGATCTTCTAAAAGCCAGACACTACATCGATTTACTCCTAGAATACGAATATGGATCAGAGTACGAACGAACCTGAAGAGATGTCTGGATGCACAAGAACGATCATCGTGTTCTTTTGCTTAGTGGTTCCCATTGCGGTATCGATGATAGTCAACTACCTTAAGAAGTAATCTAAATAGCCATGTGGCGCAACGGTCAGCGCAGGATGCTTATACCATCAAGGTTCCCGGTTCAAATCCAGGCGTGGCTACTCTATAAAAACTAATCGCATTGATTATCAAGCAGTTGTGTAACTGCTTGGTTTCCAACTAGAATGATTTAGGGGGGCCCATGTACTTTAGCCTCCCCATCGTGTAATTTTACCCTGTAACCAATCAATAAAAGTTATGCAAAACATCGGTATCGAACTCACAGCACTGGAACAGCAAGTTTTAGAAGCATATATCAGCGGACTGTACGCAGAACCCGGTTTCTCGGACGTAGACGTAAACGATCTCGCAGCCATGACCAAAATCAGCACTAAAACTATCAGGGGTGTGCTCTCTTCCCTGGTCAAAAAAGGCATTGTGACTGTCAATGATAACGGCGCAGGCTACCAAATCATCGATCTCAACGTCAAGCATTGGCACCTGGTCAACGATAATTGGGCGCAAGAAGCACAGTATTTCCTTAATCTTAAAAAATAATCTATGATCTTAGCATTTTTATTCCTCGCAGGTACGTACTACCTCAGCCGCACTACAGCTCCCGAAGAATTTATGACTTGGGAGGAAATGATCAAAAGAAACCAAACCAAGTGAGTTATGACACCAAAAGAAAAAGCAATACAACTATGTGATGCATTCTACCAAAAATTACCATTAGAAAGATATGTAACAACAACTGATGGAGAATTGTCTTGGGAGTATAATAGTTGGCAAAGAGCAAAAGAATGTGCATTAATAGCAGTCAATGAGATAATCAAATCAGAACCACGCTGCCCAAGTAATGTAGATTGGGACGATTGCGGAGGAACACATCAGTATTATTATGAAGCAGAAAGAGAGGCGGCTAATAATTACTGGCAAGAAGTTAAACAGATAATAGAAAAGTTACGATAAACCAAAGCAACAGCAAATGAATCCATACTTAGACACCAACTACATAGATCGCACCGATCAGATCGAGTCCGACTTCGAACCCACACTGCACGACGTTAAAGTGGATCCCGAGTTCTACGCAGAGCTGGTCAACGATCTACTCTACCACTGGGTGTACGGCACCAATGAGACGGCGTTAATGTTTATGGCAAAGCAAGTATTGTTAGACAGACACCACCAAAACCAATAACGCTATGGAATTCACACCGCAAGGATACCTTACGCTCAGCAACTCGCACGCTCTCCTGATCCAGATCAACGACACCACAGAAGAGGTCTACTATCGGTACTCTGACGAAGACGGTGTTGCAACCACTTCGGAGATCGGCTGCGACGAGGATGGAGAACCTTGGTTCAGGGTCGAGAACGGCAACCAATACTACTTGTCCGAATTCATGAAAATAGTTTAAACAAAAATAAAAGTTATGAAAAAAACATACGTAGTATCCAGCTACCACAATGTGTACGAAAACAGCTACACCGATGGTGAACAAGATTGGGTGAACGAATTCGAGATCGAAATGAAAGTGTTCGACGCTAAAGATCCCATCGAAGCTGTAGCCATATTTTACGATAAACAATTGGGTCGAGAATTTGACGCATCGATGGTCGACGTAGAGGACGGTGGAATATACGATAGCTTTCTAGTGGACGAGGAAAACTTACAGGCCACAGAGAGCGAGATAGAAAGGTGGAAGAAGGGCGAAAAGAGGTTGTATGAGAATAATTTTCGTGTTGTAGTACAGGAGTTGGAGATATTGGACTTAGAAAAGTATTTTTTTAAATAAAAAGTTATGGCAACAAGAGCATCAGTAATTTTCAAAGAGAAAGGCGAGCCCGTATTTGCAATGTACAAACACTACGATGGATACCCCGATGGATTGGGTCAAACACTCAAGAGCATCGTGTCCCGTGGCAAATTGGTCAACGGACTTGGCTTGAATCCCAAACTGGGAGAAGTGTTCAACGGCTACGGCTGCATGTGGGCCACAGTTTTGGCAGAACTCAAGACTCAACCTGGAGACGTGTATATCTGTAAGATCTCCGATGTTGGTCAGCAGGACGAGGATTACGTGTACGAGATGGACGAGAAAGGCCAAGTTACTTGGAAAAACAACTAAAAATCAATCGCGTTGATGGTCAATAAGTTGCTTAACTGCTTGGTAATCAACTGGAATGATTTAGTGGGCCCTATGTATTTTAGCCTCCCAATTTAGTATATTAGCATTGTAACCAAATAATAAAAATTATGAAAAAACAAACACTCAAAAGTCGTCTACTCGACCGTATTCGTAAGGAAGGTAAAGAGGAAGGCGTTACGTACAAAGAGATCGTCACTCACATTCTCAAGCTTAAGAACGGAGAAGACTACCAAGTCGATTGGAAATCGAACGATCGTGGATACTTCTCAGACGCTCTTAGAAAGGGATCTGGAATTCAACGTTACATGCAATGGCCAAGTTTTACATCTGTGATGGGAGGCTATCTCGTAAACGGCGGCGGCACAGAAGGTTTTGTAAAAACGTACAACAAGAAGTATGTGGTTCGAACTTTCACAAAGCGAGAAAGGCTTGAATATCAGCGTCGTAAACTCGCCACTCAAATTATGTTCACACAAAATGCAAACGAAGTACGTGACATAGTTAACAGGTACGAGAGAACTTTGCAGAGGATCGATAAACAGTTCGAACAATCGAAATAATCATGAGCAAAAAAACTTTAAAACAGTCTCTCGTTGATCGCATGATCGCGGAAGGCAACAAAGGAATTCGTTATACGGACGTGATCATTCACATCAAAAAAATACAGACCGGTGACGAAAACACGGTATACAATTGGAGAATCGACCGTGGAAATTCTGGAACAAACTTGTCCACGTCTCATTTCGCTGGAAAGGGTGGCGGATACTTGGTCAACGGTGGCGGAACTTGCGGACTTTACTGCGAAAACAGGAAGTGGTACGCCAAGTATTTCACTCAAGAAGAGATGGAAGAGCGCAAACAATTTTTGAAAGCATATAGGGATAGGTACAAAAAAATATCGACAAACGCATGAATTGGCACCTGTTCAACACACTATTCATAGTGGCTACCATATTCGCAGGGTTTTTTATCCCGCTATTTATTCTTAGATCAAAGAAAAAATGAAAATATCAACTGCTGTATTCATTGTGTTCCTAGTCCTCAAATTAACCGGAGTAAAACCAGTCTCTGATTGGTCCTGGTGGTGGGTAACAAGCCCGCTGTGGATAGGCTTAGCGCTACTGATCATTTTTGCTGTGATTGCTTTCGTAGCAACGACAGTGGTGGAAATTCTAAAATAATATGCGAAGATCTAAACTCCTCAATCGCCTCACCTTGTCTGATCTGGAATGCTCAGACGGAGCTTACAACGTCGGCCATCTGGTTACATTGGCCCATCCATGGGTCAGCAAGGGTGAGGCGGAGGAGATTCTAGAAATAGAGAACGCGCTGATCGATGCGCTGCTCGAATATATCAACGAAACAATAGATTGATCATGTTAAAGGTTTTGTTACTCATAGTGGCGCTTATGTTGGATCCGCAGTACGAAAAGAGCGATAGCATACTCTTCGTAGGTGACAGCATGACTGCGTACAAAGGCGGTTGGCAACACCAGTTCGCAAAGAAGTTGGGATACAAGTACGACAACCTCTCTGTGCCGGGAAAAAGAACCGATTGGATGCTGAGAACCTTGACAGAACACCTAAAAACCAAGAGCGATTACAAGGTTTGCGTGATATACGGAGGCATCAACGACGGCTTCGCTCACGTAAAAACCACATCCGCGTTGGAAAACGTACAGAAAATGGTTGATCTGTGCAACGCAGCGGGAATAAAACCGATCGTGATAATAGGTTACGATCCGAATAAGATCATGGTTGACCTCCCAAGGCCCATGGAAAAGTTGAAATTCCACAGAAACCGATACATCGAGATACAAAAACTTTTCTTGACCGAATTAAAGGATTGCAAGATAGTTCCCATGGCTCAAGATATTGAGAGAAAAGACTCTGACGACGGCGTACACTTTGTGGCCTCAGGTCACCGTAAGTTGGCAGAGTGGGTATACAAAAACTATTGATACAATCGCCCTAGTGTTGGAATTGGTAGACATCAATGACTTAGGATCATTGGCTGTAAAGCGTGGGGGTTCGAGTCCCTCCTAGGGTACACGGTTCCGTAGCTCAGTTGGATAGAGCTACAGCCTTCTAAGCTGTAGGTCGTTGGTTCGAATCCAACCGGAATCACAAAGAGTACATATTTATTGCTTTCCTCTAAAAAGAAATGAAGAGAGTACTATACTTAAGATTTTTGGAACTCACATCATCGATGCTGAACATCTGTGTAAGATGGCACTGGTGGTGGGCTGTAAAATCGCTAATCAAATTCAGAAAAAAGAACATAGTAGCAGCCATACGGAAGACTAGAGTGGTAGCTTAAGCTTCACTATACTTCGATCTTAATCTTCCTTTTTAGTAGCTTTACGTGTATATTTACCTTATGAAAGCCACATTAAGATTCGACCTTGACGATCCAGATGATCGCATGGCTCACTTTAGGTGCGTTAAGTCCTTAGACATGGCGATAGTATTGTTCGAAATACTTCACAACACTAAGAAAGGACTCGCGTATACCATAGAGGGAAAGAACATAACAGACCCTTACGAAGCGCTAGAACTCTTCATGGAAAAGATCTGGGACGATGCCAAAGCGCACGGTGTAAATATAGACGAGCTTATCCGATAATCACCACATATTTATTCCCAATGAAAGTCAAAATAAAAGTTCTATACGGTTCTGCATTTTTAACCAAACAACAATGAAATGAAAATGATAACTACAATTCTTCTCATGTTGGCGTTTCCTGTGTTCTCTCTAGAATCAGGCTGCGTTAGCAAAAGAGAAGTAAAAGAGGTTACCGTTACAGTTGATCACGAAGCAGAGATTAGAGAGGTGTTGGCAGAGGAAGATGTGACTCCATACGTAACGGAACTATTAATCGCACAGTCGAAACACGAGAGCGGAAACTATAAAAACAGTCTGACAAAGTACCACAACGTTTTCGCACGCCACTATCAGAAGTCAGACACATTCGCAATTTCCGCAGGAGCAAAAGCAGAGGGTCACAGTAGATTTGCAATCTATCCCTCCATCAAAAATGCTACGCTATCCCAGTTGTGGTACCTAAAAAGGAAAAACTACTCGTTTAAGTGGAAATCCCCGAGAGAATTTGCGTTAGAACTCAAAAGCAAACGTTACTACGAAGCTCCCGTTGAAGTATATACGGCAGCGCTAAATAAGTTCATGAAAAAATAAGTCACGAAGAACATAGAATTTTTATTTTGACTTTTTTGTTTTAAATTTAGGTTATGAGAATGATGTACTACTTGCTCGCCGTTATGCTGATAATCTGTTCAGCACTGCTCTATGCAAAGAGCAAACAAGTATACAGACTCAGAGAAGAGAATAAGAAGCTCAGAGAACAATTACAGTACTGTGCTCTCGGTGTAAGCATACAATACGCACAATGGCAAAACAACAAGAAGAAAAACCAGACGAAATCGTACTTAGACGAGAAGACAACGCTTGCATCCAAACATGGAAATGGAATTTTAAAAAAAATAAGTACGGTCCCGTGTCGGTAGAAACCGAATGGAAAAAGTGGATACTGGACGAATGGGAAGATAAAAGAGAAAACCAAAACGATAACGACGATGAATAACCAACAAAAACCAGTGCAGCTGAAGGTGTCTTTGGACAAGACCCTTCCTATCATCTGCGAAAAATGTGCATCGCAAGCTTTTCAAGAAGCGATACTGCTTCGTAAGGTGAGCAAGTTCCTGACAGGAGATGCGCAAGACGGCGTGCTTCCGATCCAAACGTTTGTGTGTGCCAAGTGCGGTCACATCAACGAAGATTTCATGCCGAAAGAATTAGTTAAAAAAACAGAAGAGTAATGGGAACGAGAGCGCCGCTTAACATCAATCACGCTTATCAGAAAGCGGTCAGCTACTCGCAATACTCCACGTATTCGCAGTGCCAATACCGTTGGTACTTAAACTACATCAAGAAAGAGTCTGCGTTCTCTCACACCATCCACACTGTTTACGGTACTGCGATGCACGAGACGATGCAGACTTTTCTTGAGACGATGTATGAGAAGTCAATTAAGGAAGCAGAAGAGATCGATCTCTCTAAACTGTTAGAAGAACGTCTCATAGAGACATACAAAGCCGCGAAGGAGGACAACAAAGGCGAACACTTCAGTACCAAAGAAGAGCTCAAAGAGTTTTTAGAAGACGGTTGTGCTACGCTGGAATGGTTCAAGAAGAACAGAGGCAGATATTTCTCTAAGAAGCACACGAAACTCGTAGGCATAGAGATCCCGATACTGCTTCCAGTTATGGAAGACAATCCAAATATCCTTCTCAACGGTTACATCGACTTCATACTCTACGACGAGCGTGATCAGAAGTACACGATCTACGACATAAAGACATCTACACGCGGTTGGAAGGACAAAGAGAAGAAGGATCAGATCAAACTGAATCAGATCCTGCTCTACAAAAGGTTCTACGCTAAGGCGATGAACGTACCAGAAGAGAATGTAGACGTAAAATTCTTCATAGTCAAGCGTAAAGTTTTCTCCGGTCCTGATTTCCCTGCGCATCGAGTTCAAGAATTTGTGCCTGCAAATGGTAAGAAGAAGGTCGAGGACGCGCACAAGGATCTCTCCAAGTTCATCAGGGAGTGTTTCGATGGGAACGCTAAGTACAATACTGAACGGGAATACCCGAAGAACCTGGACGCATGCAAATGGTGCCAATACAAGGATCGCCCGGATCTCTGCGATAGAAAATAAGCTTAATACTTATTTACATATTTTCACTTTTAGCTATATTTATCATAAAAAGATATATGGTTAATAAAACAAAAAGGGTTATAACATCAGTAAAAATACCGGAAGTTCTCTACGACGACTTCCGTGTGACTTGCGTGAAGACTAAATTGGGACTGCAGGACATTGTCGAGAGATCGATTTACATGTATTTGACAGACCCTAATTTTAGACATCTCATCCATCAACAATATAATACACATTATACAGGATCAGCAATCATAGAAGCAATAAAATAGTTACACATGAAAGAAGGTTATATCCCAAAAGATCAAAGAAAGAAAATACTGTTGCTTTGCGATGATATTCGAATGACATCTGGTATATCTACGATGGCAAGAGAGATCGTATTGGGTACGGCTCATCACTTTAATTGGGTAAATGTAGGCGCAGCGATAAACCATCCAGAACAGGGCAAGTGTTTAGACATATCAGCGGACACTGGCAGAGTCTCAGGTATAGATGATGCGTCTGTTTTTATTTATCCATCAAATGGTTATGGTACTCAAGAATTTATAAGAGTTCTTATTGACAGGGAAAAACCCGATGCCATAATGTTCTTTACAGATCCTCGTTATTGGGTATGGCTATTCCAAATGGAAAACGAAATTAGGAAGAAAATTCCTATGATATATCTTAATATATGGGACGACTATCCGGCACCCATATATAATCAAGCGTTTTACGAGTCTTGCGACGCAATTATGGCGATCTCTAAGCAAACTCTAAATATCAATAAACTTGTATTAGGTAAAACTGCAGGTGGAAAAATTCTTCGTTATGTTCCACATGGAATTAATGAAGAGGCCTTTTTTCCAATAACAGAATTCATGAAAGATCACAGCGAAAAGTTGGAGCAAAAGAAGAGAGAGATCTTTGGATCCTTCAATCCCGAATTTGTTTTATTTTACAATGCAAGAAACATAAGAAGAAAGTGCACGCCCGATCTAATTGCAGCATATTCTATATTTTGTGATTCTAT
>JACCDP011201270.1_pt1 | contig 16577 bp, 8 predicted proteins | sample 7445841 | NCBI WGS metagenome assembly JACCDP01 (sample SAMN15323441, study PRJNA562643) | freshwater metagenome | isolation source: river surface water | place: USA:Blue River Watershed | collected 2017-08-17 | reverse complement strand
TCAGTTTTCTCATAAAATCTTCCCGATAAGATTTCCCAATAGGAATTAGTTTATCACCAAAATAAACCGTTCTGTCCTCAATATGATCAATCTGATCAATACATACAATATACGAACGGTGAACCCTGGCATAATTGGTTGGGGGCAGCTTTTCCTCCATGGCCTTCATGGTAGTATTAATAACAAATTTACCCTGTGAGGTATATAATACAATGTAATCACCAAGGGCTTCAACCCATCGTATTTCATTCACTTTGAGCTTCACAATGGTATTTCCTTTCTTAACAAAAACGGTATCCGCTTCCACATTATTTTTCTGTTGTTTCAGGTATTGCCTGTTGGCTTTCCCCACAGCTTTGTAAAAGCGCTGAAAATTCAGGGGTTTAATCAGGTAATCCGTTATGTCATACTCATAGGATTTTAAAGCATAATCTTCATGGGAGGTGGTTAAAATCACCTGAGGATGCTGCTGTTGAAGGGCAGCAATAAACTCCATACCAGTCATTCCTGGCATTTCAACATCTAGGAATATAAGATCAATATCGTTATCCGATAGGAAACCCAGCGCCTTTTCGGGGTCGGCAAAGGATTGAATGAGTTTAATATTTCCAGCCTTTAAGATAAAATGCTCTGTTTGCTTTCTTGAAAGCGTTTCATCATCCACAACAATAGAAGTCATGTTATTTCAATTTTTATATTGTTTCAAAGCAATAAATGCTCTGATCAGTTTCAATGCTAAATTGACAATAGAAATAATTACTACTACTACCAAGGACATGATAAGCTATTGCTTTGCCTGCTTATCCTTAACTAACACAAGAGAATACCGAATATCTGTTGCGATCAAAAACCGCATTTATAAATTTACTAAAATGTTTTTATAAAAGATCAAAAAGTCAGTGATGTTTTTACTGATAATTTTTTATTTCCTCTTTTAACTCCAATGTCGCATTTTTACAGAACGAATTAAACTGCTCTATCAGCGCCGGAAGTTGCTCTAAATTACTCTGTGTTGCTGCAAATTTCTCTATATCCCTGATAACCTGTTTCATGTCATGCATTCCCATGAAATCAACCGCAGGCTTTATTTTATGCGCTACCCCTCTTAATTCTGCCCATTTTTTCTCGGAAAGGAATTGTTGTAAAGCGCTCATTGTTTGTGGTGCCTCTTCCAAAAACGAATGAATCATTTCCACCATAAATTCATTACTACCATCAGCTATCTCCTTCAGGTAAGTAAAATCTGTATATTTCTGTGTCATATTTGCATTATATTTAATTCTAAGCTCTATCCGCTGTCATTTTTACGCTGTTTTACTAATTTCATTATTTTCGCATACAATTGTGTTTGATTAAATGGTTTAGAGATATAATCATTCATGCCCATCGACAGGCACTTCTCTATTTCACCCACCATAGCGTGAGCAGTCATGGCCATAATTGGTATAGCCGCTTTATTTTCGCTCATGCTGGTTCTGATGTGTTTGGTAGCTTCATAGCCATCCATTTCCGGCATTTGCATGTCCATTAACACAATATCGTATTCATTTCTTTCAATTTTTTCCACACCTATTCTACCATTGTCTGCCACGTCTATAATAAAATTCCATTTATTCAGCACCTTTTTGGCTAATAATTGATTCATCACGTTGTCTTCTACCAGCAGCACTTTAGTTCCCTTCAATTCGTTAAAAGTATAGGTTGGTTCATCTGACACAACTGTAAAATTTTCTCCGGTTTCACTTTTTTTATACCGTATAGTAAAAATAAAATCTGATCCTCTACCCAACTCACTTTCAACTTTTATATCCCCACCCTGCTGTTGAATCAATTCCCTGGCTATGGTTAAACCCAAACCAGTACCACCGTATTTTCTTGTGGTATCATTGGTTGCCTGAGTAAAGCTTTCAAAAATACTGCTTAGTTTATCGGCTGCAATTCCTATTCCAGTGTCTGAAACTTTAAACAACAAGGTGTAATTCTCTTCTTTTATTTCATTGAGGCCAACATCAATTTTTATACTACCCTTCTCAGTAAACTTTATCGAATTACTGGCCAGGTTCAACAGGATTTGTCTTAATCGTACGGTATCCCCCATTAATACAGGGGGAACATTTTCTGCAACAGAAAATATTAGCGCGAGGTTTTTCCTTGAAGCTGAAAAGTGTAGGGTTTGTACTATTCCTTCCAGAACATCAGTTAGTTTAAAGGGTACGTTTTCAAACACCACTTTCCCCGATTCTATTTTTGAAAAATCGAGTATATCATTAATGATTGATAATAAGTTTTCAGCAGATAATTTAATAGCGCCTAGGCATTCAGCCTGTTCTTTGTTTAGTTGTCCTTCTCTCAGGATATCTGTTAAACCAAGTATAGCGTTCATAGGAGTTCTTATCTCATGGCTCATATTGGCTAAGAACTGCTCTTTTATTTTTTTTGAATTTTCCGCAAGCTCTTTCGCTTTCAACAGTTCTGCTTCCCACTTCTTTCTTTCGGTTATATCACGGGCTATGGCCTGCGAACCTGTTACATATCCATCCTTCAGGATCAATTTAAGATTTTGACCAATCCAAACATCTTCTCCCTTATTATTGATGATGGGAAATTCCAAGTAGGTGAGCGGTATTCTGTTGACAAATTGTTCCTTATAAAATCGTTCTGTCATCTGCCTGTAATCACTTCTCACAAATTCTAAAAAATGGCGTCCTACAAACTCTTCCTCTTTTTTATCTACTATCCTTAAGGCTACTTTATTGGCATAGGTAAAAATTCCCTTTGGATTCGTTTGATAAATTATTTCTGTGGCCTCTTCTACCAACTGCTTGTACTTTTCTTCACTTTCCTTTATTCTTTCCTCAAATTTTGTTTTAATCATAAATTGCCCCACCTGCCTGCCAATTGTTTCTAAAATTTGGGTTATACGCTGATCAGATGCTTTCTCCAGCGAAGAAAAAAACTCCATTATTCCAATTACTTCGCTGTTAACAATAATGGGAAAAACGAGGATGGTTTGAATTAAGTCTGTTCCTGTTTTTAAGACACCCATCTCAGAAGCCTGGTCTTTATGCTGTACCCATATAGCTTTCTTTTGTTTTAATACATCCAGGTGCCTGGTATTCCGCTTTCGTTCCGACATACTCAGGAAGGGGTCGGTCTCATCCTCATGAGCCTGCCAATAACTCTTACACTTCCATTCGTTATTTTCTTCACACGGCATCCAAAAAATAGACGAATCGAATTGTAAGTGATTACATAAAATTTTCATGATTCTGTTAATGGCTGTTTTAAATGAAAGGGCACCACTAAGAGCCTTGGATATGGCATTTTGAACGATTAGTAATTTCTCGCTTTCCTTCTGCATTTGTGAAGCATGAACCAATTCCTCCTTTTGCCGGTTGAGCATTTGGGTAACCTCATTCATCTCCGTCATTACGATTTCCTGCGTTTTTAGCAATTGCAGCATGTCCGGCATAGTATCATGTAATGCAAAATCTGAAATCAAAATATTCTTTTTCTCCAATTCATCCGTACTGGTAATCCAGGGCGATCCAATAAATAATAATTTATGTTCACTTTCTAACAAAACAACCTGGCCTCGCCATAAAAAGTGACTTTCCTTTTTATTCAATGTTTCAAGAATAAATACATGTCGCTGATAATCGAGAAATGCTTCAAAGTTAAGCTGCAAAGAAAAAGGTCTTTTAATTAAAAAAAGTTCATCAAAATTTTTTCCCTCCACCTGTGGTAAAAGTTTTTTCATTACGTCACCGGCTTCTCTAATTACCAAACTTTTGTCCAGTAACATAAAGAAAGGGAATAGCTTATTCAACTTTCCATAATTTATATACAAACCCTTCTCCTCCATTTCTGTTCAGCTTTAATAATTACCAGGAAACTTCAAATACATCGTGGTCTTTACCCTTTTCCTTTTCATCAGCCAGCTGGATTTGAACAGCTGTATTATACATCTTCCCTAAGCCCTGAAGCAGGCCATAAACAAAATAGGTAAGTCCGCTACGGGTTGAGTAATAATGAACCCTGAGGGTATTTTCAGAGACATCAGAAATTTTAAATTCGGGGGGTGTAATGTTGGGATAAATCAACATCACCCTGCTGTGAAAATTAGGCAAATTAATGAGAAACTCTTTCAATTTGTTTCCGCCCGATCTCATGAGTGAACCGTAGTGCTGCATACCGGTTTTAAGTACCCAATATTCACCAAACACTACCAATACATCCTTTACACCAATATTAAGATGCTGGGCAGCTGCTCCCGCTAACTTAAATGTATCTTCATCAGGATAAGCCTCATTACTTAAAAAAGTATCGTGCTTAACACCACTTTTTTCTTTTATTTGTTCCCAGGCTTCGACTCCAAATTTTTCGGTTACCAAACCCTGTATTGCTTTGTTAACTATTCCGTACATATTATCTGTTATTAGTTTGTTATACAGTAGTACGTTCTGGTTTTTATTATGTTACAGGTCAGTAATGCGTCAGTAAACGCTGTAAACTACTGCTATGTTTATAAGTGGCGATAAACGGCTATTCCTATCAGTTAGGTGATAGGTACCTGACGGTGAAAAATTTAGAGAAATTTTTTAAAAAGCTTCGGCTACCTGTTTAATTTTAGACAGTCCTACTTTCAAGGGAATTAAAATTATGTCAAAATAAGTCTGTATAAAAATTTCTAAATTTTCCTTTCTCATTTTAAAAAATCAATCCTTTTTGTATATTTAAAATCCCAAAATAATTGTTCTGACATCCTTTTAATTTTGGAACGGTTTTTGGGAACAGAACTAAAAAATTTATCCATTATGAAAAAAAGACTGATTGTTGTAATTTCTTTAGCTTTTGTAATTGGCATAAGCCTTCAATTCACGCAAAAAGGCGGAGTTCCATCTGTTAAAATTGGTCAACAGGAATGGTCTGCTAAAAACCTTGATGTAGCTGTATTTAACAATGGAGATCCTATCCCTGAAGCTAAAAGCATTAAAGACTGGAATAAAATGGAAAACAAAGGGCAACCAGCCTGGTGTTATTACGATTCTAAGCCGGAAAATGGCAAAAAATACGGTAAGCTATACAATTGGTTTGCTATTCATGATGCAAGGGGGGTTGCGCCTGCCGGCTGGCATGTGGCTACAGACGAAGACTGGACTGAATTAGAAAAATTTTTGAAAGACAGTGTTGGACATCAGCTAAAAAGTAATGCTGGCTGGAAAAACAAGGGAAATGGTAATAACAAAAGTAAGTTTAATGGACTTCCCGGAGGATACAGGGACAGCTATGGTTCCATGTACGATGAAGGTGCATTCGGCAATTGGTGGACAGCTACTGAAAAGGATGACTATAAAGCCTGGAGCAGAAGTATAGAATTTAGTAACCCAAATATCGTTAAAAACGGCACCAACAAACAAGCTGGAATGTATGTAAGGTTAGTTAAAAATAAAAAATAAGTTTCTGATTGAATTTCACCAACTCTAAAAAAACCTGCTCTTATAGCAGGTTTTTTTATGGCATGACAATTATATACCTGTACTTATTTCAATCTTTCCGCTTATACCCCGCTGTTCTTTAAATGTAGAGTTTAACGTTTCATTACTTATTACAAAATTTGTCAGCCAACTTCTCCTGTTTTTGTTGATTAGCACAGATTTCTTGAATTCAAGGTGAAAACATATACGTGTTAACATTTATCGCTTATAAACTGAAAAGAGGCAAATTTTAGCTAAAATCACCTGCCATTTCCCACTACTTTCTTTGCAAATTCAGATTTGTGAAGGCCTGATTCCGCAATTTATGAGTTCATCCAGGGATTATGCCCCCTTTGGTATCCTGTAAAAAAATACCAGCTCTATGACATTCCCTGTTCGGTAATTCTATGTACTGCTGCATTACTTTTGACCACATTATTGCTTACTTTTAATTCACATTGCTGTAAAATAATATACTATGATTAATCACAGAACTGCACATATTTTTTTAGATGCCGATGAACACGTTTGGTTCAAATTCAAGGAGGATATTGAAATAGGTATTCAGGACTCTTATGATTATGTAGAAATCATCAATCAACTATGCGGAGGGATAAAACGTTATTTTATTTTAGACAGCAGAAATGTATTCGTGAACAGCACACAACATCACCGTGAATTTATGGCTTGTAACCCCGAGGCTTTAAGGTGGCGCAAAGCTGATGCTCTCTTATGCAACTTATTACCAAACCGCATGCTGGCGAGGCATTATAAAAACACCTTTTGCACTAAACACCCCATTAACATTTTTAACACTGAAAGTGAAGCCAAAAAGTGGTTCCGTACTTTAAACGTTAGGCCAAACTTCGCTACACCACAACACAACTCTTCCTTGCAGATAATGGCTGTTTAAGTTTACCGATATAAAATCAACGTACTAAACTACTTCCTTTCCTTATTCTCCAGTATTGGTATAATTTACCTTCCTAAGCACTTCAACATCCCGGACTCTTTATTTATTTTCGCTACGATAGTATATCCTACTCTAAAAATATTCATCTGTCAAAAACTGCATCAGCCCAAGCCCATAAACTCACCTCACATACAAGTTAACTTGCCCTGAAACGCCAACTTAATTAATACTGCCAGAATTTTGTAACTTTGCCTGTTTATCAAAAGGGAAGAAGGAATTTAAGATCCATGGAGGAAATCCTTATATCCAGAATGCCTACTTCTATTAAAATATTTTACACTATACACAAGCCATGCAACAAAACACAAGCGATCCTCCGGCATTTACATCCTACCATAAACTAATCATTTTTATACTGGCTGTTTTACAATTCACCATTGTGCTTGATTTCATGATAATTTCGCCCCTCAGCGATATTTTACTTAAATCACTAAACATCAGCACCCGTCAATTCGGATTTATTGTTTCCTCCTACGCTATCAGTGCCTGTATTGCTGGTATAGCCGCCGCCGGATTTGCCGATAAATACGATAGAAAAAAATTACTCCTCTTTTTTTATATTGGTTTTATAGTAGGAACCTTTTTCTGCGGTATTTCCAATACCTATTGGACACTTTTAATTTCCCGCATCGTCACAGGTCTTTTTGGAGGTGTTATTGGCTCTATTATACTGGCTATTGTTACAGATTTATTCTTACCTAACCAGCGCGGAAGAGTTATGGGCACCATACAAATGGCTTTTGGAGTGAGTCAGATAGCCGGAATACCTGCGGGTATGTTATTAGCCGCCAAATACAGCTGGCATATTGCATTTATAATGATTGTGATCTTATCCTTATTACTCCTTCCCTTGATATTGCTTAAAATGAAACCGGTAAGGGCTCATTTGCAAACTAAAACCAACAAAAACCCTTTTGAACATTTAGCACATACAGCCTCTAACCCACAGTACCGTAAGGGTTTTTTAGCCATAGCTTTGCTGGCCGTGGGTGGATTCATGATTATGCCCTTCAGCAGTGCTTTTCTGGTGAATAATGTAGGCATTACACAGGAACAATTGAGTTTGGTTTTCATGTTCTCCGGAATTTCTTCCATGGTGTTTATGATGTTTATTGGCCGCTTAAGTGATAAATTCGATCGCTTTACCATTTTCACTCTTGGTAGTTTGCTTGCTTTAATAATGGTAATTATTTATACCAATTTACCGGCTGTTCCTTTGTGGGTTGTAATAGTAGTGAACATGATTTTGTTTATGGGTGTAATGGGCCGCATAGCTCCTGCAATGGCTATAAACTCTATGGTTCCGGAAGCTCAGGACAGGGGTGCTTATATGAGTTTAACTGCTTCTTTACAACAACTCTCCGGTGGTATTGGGGCTATAATTTCGGGATGGATTGTGGTACAACCTACTAAAAACAGCCCCATTCAGCATTACGATATCCTCGGCTATATTGCTGCAGCCGTTTTTGTTTTCTGTATATTTACTATTAAACGGGTTGACCTTATGGTGAAAGAAAGAAAGAAATAACGAGGATTGTGCTTACCCCTACTAAACTGAAAAGAAATTTCAAAAGCAATAGAGTTTTGATTAAATCAGAGGCATGAACCCAATGGTCTTATTCTGCCGAAAAAAGAGAGGGCTAATATACCTTCCAACGCACCTTCTCTGGTTGGGATTGCTCCCTACCCACCTTATGCGAACAATGCTACAGAGGCAGACAGTGACTAATGCTGCAAACGCGAAACCCCTCACAAATAAAAATAATTATAAACAGGTAAAAACTTGTTATACTCCATTTCTGAATAAAAAGGTTTATAGCGGTATACTAACAACTCAGAAATTTCAAAATCAAAGCATCGTGCATGTTTCTAAATATGGAATGGAAGAATTCCTTTTCCAATAAATTAAACTATTTTCCATTATTTGGAATTCTTTTACTCCCTATAATACAACATCCTCAATAAATTCAATGGTTCTGATAAACTGGTGAAGTATTTGAGTATTGAATGCCAATGTCATTTATTAATAACCAACTTACATGAAAAAAATATTAAGAATTGTTGCCCTTTTTACGATCTACACTAAATTACATATTATAATTGCTCAAACAGTATTCACACAAGCAGGAGTATTTGGGGTTACAGGATCTATTAATGGCAATCTATACAATTCAACATTTAACAATCCTCATGGAATAGAGTGTGATAACTTTGGTAACATTTACGTTGCAGATAGATACAATCATTTAATAAGAAAAATTGACAAAAACGGAATCGTCTCAACACTTGCCGGAAATGGCATACCTGGAAGCAACGATGGGCCTGGGATTCAAGCCTCCTTTAGAGAGCCCTGGGGTTTAACGGTAGACTCAATTGGTAATATTTATGTAGCTGATACCAAAAATAATAAAATAAGAAAAATAAATCCCTCCGGCTATGTAACAACCCTGGCTGGTACAGGTAATTTTGGTATAACCGATTCAAACAATCCTTTACTTGCATCATTTGGTAATCCTTCAGGGGTTGCGCTTGATAAAAAAGGAAATATTTATGTTGCAGATCACCTCACACATTTAATTCGAAAAATATCTCAAAACGGAGCTGTTAGTACCTTTGCTGGAAATAGAAGCTACCCTAACAACAATGGTTTTCTGGATGGCTTAATTCAAAATGCAAAGTTTTACAGACCCTACGGAATTGAAACCGACAAATGGGGCAATTTATATGTAGCGGATGAATGGAATCACGCTATACGAAAAATATCAACAACTGGTTATGTAACAACTATTGCTGGAAATGGCAAGTCAGGATTTAGCAATGGAATTGGATCATTAGCAACCTTTAATTATCCATGGGATGTAACACTAGACAATTCAGGGAACATATATGTAGCTGATGGATATAACCATATTATTCGAAGAATAAATTCTTCAGGTGAAGTTGTAACATTTGCAGGGACTCCGCAAAAAACAGGTTGCACTAATGGCCCTGCTTTAACTTCCACCTTTAATGGTGTTACTTCAATAAGTATTACTTCTGATAATAATACTTTATTAATGGCTGATGCTTATAACCAGCTTATTAGAAGAATAGAGCTTTTCACAAACTGGGATTCCCCTATTATTAGTTTTTCAACAAACACAAATGATGACACGACTATATGTTCCGGATCAACATTAAAATTAACTATTCTTGGTAATTTCAACTATTATTATCTAATAATAGATAATGTTACTAATTCATTGCAGAATAGTCCGGCAATTATTCTAGATAATCTTAGCATTGGTAATCACCAGATTTACATTAAATCAATTTTTCCGGATAGTTCACAAAAATTTTCAAACATACTTCTAGTTAAAGTATTGCCCTATTCCCAATTTCAATTAATTGAAATACCAACTAAACCACATTGTGTGTCAGACACTGTGATTCTTAAAACTTCAGATAATTCAATTGTGAATTGGAATACTGGCGAAACATCAAGTTATTTAAAAATAAATAATTCAGATATTTTTTATGTGAAATCTGCTATTGGACAATGTTTATCCAAAACAGATACAGTTGCTATTACTTTCTATCCCTTACCCGACCCAAAACTTTTAGTAAATACTCCTCCACCCTATTTCGAAGGAGATTCGATACTTCTTATTGCTTCCGGGGGTACTAATTATTTGTGGTGTAATCAGGCTAGCACAGCTTCAATAACCGTTGCGTCAACTGGCACTTATTATTTCGTTGCGGTATCTGAATACAATTGTCGAAATTATTCTGATTCAATTCAAATTTTTTTTAATCCCTTCCCTTACCACCTCTATGTACTGATGAAAGGTCAAAATAACTTTTGTCCAGGTGATTCAACCATCCTTTCTACGGATAATGGTTTCCCGGTAAAATGGTACAAAAATGGGGTTTACACAGGGAGGTCAGATACTTTTTTAATTGTCAAGTCAACCGGAGAATATTTTTTTGAGTTTATGCTAAATAATGGAAAAACTTATAGATCTGAAACTATTTCGCTTTTAAAATATCCATTAATAGAAGCAGATTACACATTTGAAATTATTCACACTAATAATAATGAAAACACCGTATTAAAATTATACACTACCAACAGCGAATTGAAAATCATTGGATGGGAAATAAATTCGGAATATATTTCGAATAATCCTATTGTAAATGTACCCATTTTGCAAAGTGGAATCTATGATGTTATTTTGATCACCGAGACCAAAGAGGGCTGCCTTTCAAAAACTTCAAAATCTATCCCAATAGAAATAAAGAATAAGGAATTTATCCCCAATTGTTTTAGTCCTAATAATGACAATAATAATGATGTTTTCACTATACATGGCTTTAGTGGGTATGAAAAACTTGAAATGTCCATTTTCAATGAATGGGGAGAATTGGTTTTTAAATCAACTAATAATAATATTCATTGGGACGGAATTTACAAAAACAAACTTGCAAATGTTGGAAATTACACCTACATACTCGAGTCTCAAAAAAACGGCAAAAATGAAATTTTCAGTGGTATAGTAACAATTATCAGATAAACATTTACTATACCAATAAACAAACATAGATCAAACTTTACAAACTAACATTTCACTTTATGAATAGTTTTATTGCTCATAACTCTTTACAAGCAATTACCCGATATCTGTTTGTAATAACACTTTCAGTAATACATTTTCACCATTATTTATTTGGACAAAATGGGCATTTAACTCAACAATACAATTCACCCTTATATGTTAATGCAGCCGAAGCAGGTGCGCATGAAAATTTATCTATCACTTCCAACTTCAGAAAACAGTGGTTACAAATAGGTTCTGGCTATACTACTAAAGTATTACAAGCACAGTTAGGATATAAAAACTGGGGATATGGACTTGTGATATACGACAATGAGGCGGGGCCTGTCAGTTTCAAGAGTACAAATTATATGCTAGGAATCTCTTATGCTGTAAAACTATCACCGAAAAGCATACTTCGTTTTGGAATTCAAACGGGGTGCTACCAATACCGATTTCAATCTGACTATTTCAAATTTAGCTCTCAATACTCTATTGATTATGGTTATAGCTCATTAACCTATTCGGGTGAGTACTTAAATTCTAATACCAAAACACTTCTTAATGGGAATGGAGGTATATTAATACATTTCAAGGATTTGAACTGGAGTCCCAAATTAGGGCTTTCTATAAAAAATCTTTATCAGCCAACCGTGAATTGCTTTGAAAACTCTTACACTAACTTACTTCGAGAGTACAATATATATAGTGAATTTACGAAAAGGTTATCCCCACTTTTAGAATTTATACCCTATTTTTTTTTCTCGAAACAAGGTAAAGCACAAAACTTTATTCTTGGCTCCAGATTTGGATACAGCATTTCCAATGAACTTAAAGGATACTTGGGAATAGGTCTTAGAAATAAAGATGCAATTTTAGCTTATGTAGACTTACCTATAAATAAATTCAAAATTGGAGTTAGTTATGATTACAATATTTCACTTTTGAAAAAAGTTACTAATAACTTCGGGGCTTTAGAACTTTGCCTAAGTTATCGTTTTACTCCAAAAAGCAGTATTCCCGCTAATGAATTCCCTAAAACAGATGATACAATTAATGAAACATTCAACACTCCCAACGCCAACAATAAAGAAACCGAGCCTTTAATAAATAACAAAGAATATCTTGACTCGATAAACACTTTTGTTAATGACTCAATTACATCTCCCTCAACTATTCATGAAACTACAAACACCTTGCATATAAACCAACTACTAAAAAATGCAGATATTCTAATGCATGATACTATAGAAAACAAAATGAAAGTTAATAAATTATACCATATCGTTATACATTTTGATAGTGACAAATCTCAATTAAAAACCACTTATAAAGATGAACTCGACAAATTATCTCAAGAACTTATAAACACTGCTTATTATAAAATACTGATTTTTGGTCACACGGATTCAGAAGGGGAAAACTTGTACAACATATACCTTGGGAATGCAAGGGCGCTGAAATTATTGGAATATTTTCTTGAAAAAGGCATCCCTTATGAAAATATCTCAACGTACTCATTTGGAAAAACTAATCCAGTTGAAACAAATAATACAGAGGATGGAAAAAGCAAAAACAGGCGGGCTGAAATCCTGGTTATTCAAACAGAATAAAGCCCTTATTCCATTCAAGATTTAATTAATGACTTGTTGTCATTACGTTTAACTGGTTTTCGAAGATTAACCCTTTTAATCTTGTTTAAAGGTACGAACACATTAAATAATATTAAGGAAAACTACATGTAGTACTGTTTATTAAATAGAGTCGGCATATGGTGTGAAATCTTCTTTACCCCTATTCTTCTTCTGTTAAAATTCCAAAATATAGACTAATTCCATTTTATGGAAATACGAGCAAGGAAATAACAGTTAAATTGTTGAACTTGAGATAATTTAATATGGCATAACGCATGATAAAATATATTGTAAACTAAAATCAACGTCACTAAAAAATAACCATAAATTTTAATAAAATGAAACCTACATTCAGTTATATCAAATGCAAAATGTTATCATTAGCATTTATTCTTCTTTCCCAACTGTGTTGGGGTATTGGAGAGCCATCCACCTACTTTAATATTTTTATTCCGCCTAATGCTGAAAACACACAAAGAAATGTCTGCATAGTGGTAACTGCTATTTATGATAGCACCTCATTTTCGATTTTAGACGATGGGATGGATGGTGATACAGACGATAGTAAAACAGGGATTCTCATGGCTGGTCAATCTTATATATTATATATTAAAGATAATGGTGTAAACGATGATGCAAAATATGCTTCTGGCGGTGTATTAAAGCAGGATGGCGATTACTTGTTTGTTACTGCTAATAAATTGATTTATACTTCACAATCTACCGATAGCGACTGGCAGCATAATTGGGTGCCAGCTACTTCTAAATCAGGCATTGGTAAAAAGTTTATTATTTATGCACCAAAAACGACCAATTCAAACAGAGACATTAATATATTTCCTTATGAAAACAATACTTCAATTACTATCCGGAAAATTTCAAAAAGTGCAACAACTATTACCGGGTATACGAATGTGGATATATATACTAATAACATTTTAGTTCAGAAAACCCTTAATATAGGTCAAGACTTAATTTATTCCGGAACCGAAGGAAGAAACCTAATGAATTCAGGAGACACTTACATTATTGAAGCTAACAAATCCATTACGGTACAATACGGCGCACTATACATAAACGAACGTGATGGTGGAGGTTATGTTCCATCAATTAATGGCAGTGCTGTTGGTGATTTATTCTACTTTGCAGTTCCGTTTCAGTCTGGAACAAATGGAGAGCAGGAAATAAGAATCGTTTCAATTGACCCTCAAAATAATGTATACTTAGAAAGATTTCAGAACGGGAGTTGGGTTGTTGTTAAAAATTGGGTAATGAATAATAAATCTGCTGTAGATTGGGTAGGAAAAGCAAATGGAAACATCAATTACAACACCATTTTTAGAGTGTCCTGCACTAATGGAAAAAAGGTTTCGGTGTTTGAAGCAAATTGGCTTGAAACAGGAAACCCAGGAACATCTGATATTGGAACCATGTGCAGTTCATTTAACGGAACCAGTTCTGGAAATGAATTTATCGTATATGTTCCACCTCCTGGTAATGAATATAATGTCAAAAATCCCTTCACCAATACTGCATTTGGTCAACAACTCAGCCATCTCTATTTATTCGCTGGAAAAGATACCTCCATAATCGAGATTAAGGATTTATACACTAATGGCTTAAAGTTTAAAAAAACAGTAGCTATTGCGCCTAACAGATACGCTGATTGTTACATTACTCTATCAGAGTGGAAGGCAATATATAACAATAATGGAACTACCTCTGGGCCTGAAAGACCATATTTATATATTACCTCAAATAAACCTATCAGTTTAATGAATACAAATTTCAACGACAACTGGATGATGTATATGGGTAGCTCTATGGAGCAAAGTTTTAAACTCACATCGATTTCCGATAAATCATCTGGTATACCAGGTGATACAATAAATATAACCACACTACTAAATTTCACCAATTTGAATAAAATTGATAGTGTAACAATTTCAGTAGCAACCTCAAGTGGAGCTTCTATAATAAGTTCTACTTTTGAAGATAAAACAAATTCAACTGTTATACCAGGAGAAATTAAGAAGTATAGTAAAAATACGCTCGTTACTTTTCCAATACAGGCCGAACTTAATTCATCAAACAGCTACGAAATTAAAACAAAAGTAATTCCAGGAATAGCAGATAACCAGGGTGATCTTGTTACCGATAAGACGGTAGTAAGTGTTGAAACATTGCTAGGTGGAAAAGTAAATGGCATTTACCAACAAGCCTCTACCAGTGAAGCATTTCGGATAGAAAGTTCAAACACATCCAACTTAATGTTTACCAACTTTGGCTTTAACGAAGATTTAACTAATTCCTGGGCTGCCAATACCGTTGATATTAATGGGGATGGTTGGGATGATATTTTTGTTTCCGAAAAAGATCAAACTAAACCGAATCTGATTTACCTGAACAATAAAAACAGCACCTTTCAAAAAACAGCTATCAATGGATTAACCACTGACAAAGCATCAACAACTACCTCAACCTGGGCAGATTATAATAATGACGGAAAAACAGATGTCCTAGTTATCAATTCAACCCAAAAACCCTGTGTTCTTTATGCACAAGGGAATGAATTGCAATTTCACAAAAGTAACGGCACCCAAATTACTAATCATGTTGGGTATTATCACAATGGAGCATTTGTTGACTACGACAATGATGGATGGTTAGACATATTTTTAAGCAATTACATGCCAACCCGGTTTAATGAATTATACAAAAACAATAAAGATGGCACCTTCACCCAAATTTTGAATAATCCAATTGTTAATGAAGCCATCATGTCTGTAGGCTCTACATGGGCTGATTATGATAATGATGGGGATCAAGACCTATTTATGCCAAATGCCAATAATGCCAAAAATATGTTTTTCATCAATAATGGTAATGGTACTTTTCGTAAAGCGGAAGATTTAGACATTACTTCCGTCAATGGAAATTACAGAGGGAGTGCCTGGGGAGATGTAAATAATGATGGATGGTTAGATTTATTTATCACCAATACCTCCGGAGGTATAAACAAATTATTCATAAATGATAAAAATGGCAATTTCACCTTATCTAACACTAACACTTTCTCCCTAGATATTGGCAACTCACACGGCTGTGCATTTGCTGACATGGATAATGATATGGATCTTGATCTCTATGTTACAAACGATATAGGCATCAAATTCCTTTATTTAAATGATGGTTTAGGCAATTTTAACAGAAAAAAAGGTGAATTCCTGGAAGCAAACTATGGTAAAAGTTTTGGTCAGTGTTGGTTTGATGCAGATAAAGATGGTGACTTAGATGTTTTCATTCCTACCCATTCAAATAACCCTAATTTTTTTGTCAAAAATAATGGCAACAATAACAATTGGGTTAGTATAAAATTAAAAGGTAGTATTTCAAACAAAGATGCAATTGGTGCCCGTATTAAAGTAAAATGCGGCACCAAATGGCAAACCCGGGAAATTAATTCCCAATCCGGATTAGGAGGACAAAACAGCCTAAGAGCTCACTTCGGACTTGGCAATAATTCCATCATTGACAGCTTGGAAATCAAATGGCCCTCCGGATACATTCAATATGTTACCAATATTACTATCAATGAGTTTATAACGATTGTTGAGCCAGATGGTGCCCTTGTTCGCGGATATGTGTATCATGATAAAAACAATAATTGTGCAAAAGATGAAAATGAAAACAATTTAGGAAATTATAAAATTATGTTTGGCAACAACCTTTACGCAATAACAGATAAAAATGGTTATTATGAAATACATTTAAAAACAGGAGGCGTAAAAATAGAACCTGTAAACAACGGTTATTGGCAAAAAGGGTGTGGGCAGGATACACTTGCAATAAATTCCATTAATGAAAACTTTACTCTGAATTTAGCTATGACCCCTTTAAATAATTCAGCTGACATTAG
>JACCDP010165091.1_pt1 | contig 16585 bp, 9 predicted proteins | sample 7445841 | NCBI WGS metagenome assembly JACCDP01 (sample SAMN15323441, study PRJNA562643) | freshwater metagenome | isolation source: river surface water | place: USA:Blue River Watershed | collected 2017-08-17 | reverse complement strand
TACGACGTAACAGGCACACAACCATCAGCACCAACAGGACTTGCATGTTACCAAACAGCGACCTGGAACCCAGCGATATGTGATTACGACGTAACAGGCACACAACCACCACAACCACCAGTAGTAAACTGTTGGGATAACTTTGTGTTTAACACGACTACGTGTTCATGGCAAAATACCGGTACACCTTTATCGGCAAGTACAACTCAAGTAAATGTGTTGTGCACTGGTAATACCACAGGCTCAATAGATTTGACGGTAACAGGTGGTACCGGGCCGTATAGTTATTCATGGAATACCACTCCTGTACAAACTACCCAGGATCTTTCGAGCTTACCAGCAGGAAGTTATACAGCAACAATAACAGATGATAATGGTTGTACAACAACGGCGAGTGCAACAATTACAGAACCAACATCACTAACTGCTTTGCTTGATAATCAATCCAATGTCACTTGTTTTGGAGGGAATAATGGTTCAGTTTTAATCACACCATCAGGTGGAGTAGGCCCTTACACAATTTCTCCCTCTCAAAATAATTTGAGTGCTGGTTCTTACATTTTTAGTGTCACTGATAATAACGGGTGTCAATTTTCGTTAAGTGCACAAATTATTGAGCCACAAGCGGATTTATCAGTTACTTCTTCAGGTCAGACAAACGTAAGTTGTAGTGGTTTAACTAATGGTTCTGTTTCTTTAAATATATCCGGAGGTTCAAGTCCTTATTCTACATCCCCATCAACTACGAATTTAGCTGCTGGAAATTATACATTTATTGTTACAGACAATAGTGGATGTTCTACCTCAACAACAGTATTAATAACCGAACCACCCCAATTGGTAGTCCAAGGTACAAACACAATTATTACTTCAAGTGGAGGTACTTCGACAGTTACGATTAACGCAAGTGGAGGTACTTCACCCTATTTTGGAACGGGAACTTATACAGTCGTTGCTGGAACATATACTTATGTTGTAACAGATTTCAATGGTTGTTCGGATTCTATTACATTGACAATTACTGAACCTCTTCCTTTAACGGCAAATTCATCAGCCACAACAATTCTATGTAATGGAGGCACTTCACAAATAACTATTACAGGAAATGGCGGAACAGCACCTTATACAGGAACTGGGACTTTTACTGTATCAGCAGGTACATATACTTATACTGTAACAGATTTATATGGAAATACAGCAAATACAACAATAATTATTTCAGAACCAGCACCTCTAATAGCAACATCCAGCGCGACTCCGATACTTTGTAATGGAGACATATCAATAGTAACTGTAAGTGCTTCAGGTGGGATTTCACCTTATTCCGGAATAGGCGTCTTCAATGAAACGGCTGGAACTTACACTTATAATATTACTGATTACAATGGTTGTCCTACCCAAACATCAATAAATATAAGTGAACCAACGCAAATTACTGCCAACGCATTAGTTGTTGATGTTCTATGTAATAATGGTTTTGGAAGTATTGATTTAACTATAAATGGTGGAGTAGGTACTTACGATGTTTTGTGGAATAATACGATTAACTCGGAAGACCTTACAAGTATTGCAGCAGGGATGTATACAGCCGTTGTATCGGATCAGAATAATTGTCAAGAGACATTTAATTATTCTGTAGCGACTACACTAGCAACAGCACCAGTTTTAACCAATGATGATGGTACAACAATTTTGACGTGTGCTATAACAAGTATTGATTATACTGTAAGTAATGTATTATCATCCTCCTGGAGTGGTGGTCAGACTCCAACTTCTTTAACTAATACATTTACATCTCCTGGGCAATATACATTGAATGTTACTGACGCCAATTCCTGTCCTTTCCAGTTTGTAATAAACATCACTCAAAATATTACCCCTCCAGCAGCTGCAATCAACACAACTCCAAATTCAACAATTCTTACATGTGCTAATCCAACAATTACGGCACAAGCGACAGGAGGTGTAACTTATCAATGGTCTAATGGTTTGGGAACAACAGCAAATCAAGCGATTACTCAAGCTGGAACTTATACTGTAACTGTTACAGGAACCAATGGTTGTACATCAACGCAGTCAATTGCATTTACAAGTAATGTTGTATTACCAACAGCTGTTATAACGAACAATACTGGTTCAACCACATTGCATTGTAATCAAAGTCAAATTAATTTAACGGCTTCGGGAGGTGTTAACTATTCATGGAGTAATTCATTAGGAACAAATCCAACCGTTAACATTGGTAACCCCGGAACATATACAGTAACGGTTACTGCTGCAAATGGGTGTACAGATACGGAATCAATAACAATTAATCAAATTGCCAACCCTTCTGTAACAGTAAGTTCAATTACTATTTGTTCAGGTAGTTCAGGTACCTTAACTGCTGTTACATCAACTCCAGGAGGATCTTTCGTTTGGACCCAATTGCCGAGTAATAACGTTCTTCCTAGTACGAGTGCTTCTGTAAGTGTAAGCCCAACATCAAATGCCATTTATAATGTTCAGTATTTTGATGCGAATAATTGTCCAAGCAACACTGCTATGGCTAATGTCGTTGTAACTCCTACACCTGTTGTAAACGTTAGTGGAACGACAACAATTTGTTCTGGTAACAGTGCTGTAATAACTGCAAATTCATCTTTAACGGGGGCAGGCGGGTTCTATACTTGGAGTCCTAATACGAGTTCAAGTCAAAGCGTTACAGTAAATCCTTCTATATCAACAACTTATTCTGTTTATTACACATTAAATGGATGTCCATCAAATACAGCCAATCATTTAGTAACAGTGTATCAAACACCAACTGTTACAGTAAACAATATTGGAATTTGTACAGGTTCACAAGGAACCTTAACAGCAACTCCAAGTGAATTAGGGGGAACATATTCTTGGAATACGACTCCTAATATTTCAACTACACAAAGTATTACGCTTCAACCATTAAATACTATTTCTTACACAGTAGTTTATACTTCAACTAACAATTGTCCGAGCCAGCCAGCAACAGGTACAATTACAGTAACGGATGTTCCTTCTGTTCAACTAGATGATATATTCGTGTGTGAAGGACAATCAGGCACATTAACAGCAATTCCTTCTGAGCCTGGTGGCGTATATATCTGGACACCATCAAATGGTACAAGCGGAAGTTCATATACGATTACCCCCACAGCATCCACCTCTGTTTCTGTAATATACTCGTTAAATGATTGTCCAAGTCCTTCCGTATCAGCTCAAGTAACGCTTGTTAATACACCATCTGTTACTGTTAATAATATTGGTATTTGTCAAAATCAATTTGGAACTTTAACAGCAAATCCTTCAGTACCTGGCGGAACGTATTTATGGTCAACAAATGAAACGAGCCAATCTATTAGTGTTAATCCTCAGTCGAACTCAACGTATTCAGTTATTTATTTCCTAAATGGATGTCCAAGTCCACAGGCATCAGCTACAGTAACTGTTGATCCTATTCCAGTTGTTACCTTTGATGTCGATTATACAGAGGGATGTCTTCCTTTAACGGTTAATTTAACCAATACAACACCAAATACGCAAAATTGTACTTGGAATTTAGGTAATGGAGCAACATTGAATGAATGTAATAACCTGAGTTATACATTCCAAAATCCGGGATGCTTTGATATATCATTAACAACAGATTCTCCAAATGGCTGCTCGAATACATTAACATTAACTGATTTGATTTGCGCATATCCTACCCCTGTTGCGGACTTTAGTTTATCGACAAATGAAATAGTAGAAGGAGATAATACTATTTACATTCAAAATACTTCTTCCGGAGGAATTGAATATATATGGAATTATGGTGATGAAACAGGAGATACACTATATAATCCTGAAAGTCATACATATGCTGGAACACTTCAAGAATCATATCTTTTAACATTAATTGCTATTTCGAATCAAGGTTGTATTGACTCGACATCTCAACTTATAAGAGTTTCTGATGACTTAGTATTTTTCGCTCCAAACACGTTCATTCCAAATGAAGATGGTTTAAATGATATTTGGATTCCTATCTTTTCATCAGGATTTAATATCGAGAATTATGAATTAACCATTTTCAATCGTTGGGGACATCAAGTATTTAGAACAGAAGACTATCTTCAAGGATGGGATGGGAAATTTAACGACGCAATAGTACAAGATGGTGTTTACACATTTAAAATAACATTCCGCAATGCCAAGGATAAGATCAATCAAATCCACGTGGGTCATATTAACCTCGTAAGGTAATAATCCATTCAATTCATTATTTTTAGGCTAGGCAAGACTTTTTTGAAAACCAGTATTTTTTCCATTTGGAACTGCTTTTTAAAAATAGGCTTTTTTATGAATAGTTAATTTATACGGTAGTAATTCCCAATAAATTAGGAAACCCTTCATTACTTATTCTGCTTCCTTGTGCTTCATGAAATTATTGAAGTTCAAATCATATTATCAAAGAAATTGGTGTCTTTACAAGCTGAATTTTTTACAAAAAAAACGGATATTTACTTTTTTAAATATCCGTTTTGATTGTCTTATGCTAAAATAATTTGTTCAGTAATTTATATCCCTCAATACGATTATAACTATTTCTTTTATTGATATTATTAAACTTTAAAGATAAAAGAAGAGTTTAAAATCAGTGTTGTAAAAAGATTTTGTGCTTACTATTGATGAATTAAGTGAAAATAAAATTCAGAATTACAACTTCAAAAACTCCTCAAAACCAACAATTACTGGTTTTTGAACTGTAGTATTCTTTTCTAGAATTTTCTCAAATGCTTTAATATTTCCAGCTTTCATTTTCTCAAATTCTAATTTCGCAACTTCAAATTGTTTTTTCAACGAAGCAATATTTTCCAATTGTGTTGATGAAGGAGCTCCATAATATGAAGAAATAGTTCCGTAAATGTCATTTAATTTCTCTCTTAATTGCGGTTCACCGGCACCGACGTAATTGTCTCCTTTAGTTACAACTAATTTATCGCGCAATGCATCTAATTCAGTAGAAAGTTTGTCAACGGATTTATTTGGTGCGCTATTTTTCTTTTTAAATTCTTCGACTTTTTCATCCCATTGATCAATTTGGTAAACGAAATAGGCCAATTCCTGAACGAAATTGAATAGTTCTTGGGTCACACGTTGTTGTTCAGCACGATCATTCAACGTGAAAGTTGAATTTGGATCGTATTGCACTTCGATTTCCTTTTCAAAAACTTCACTTGCTTTAGAAATTTTCACTTTGTATTTTCCTGCTTTAACAGTTGGTGCTCCTGCTGCAGAAAATCCTTTTCCTTTCGCCACTTTTGGAGCCAATGCATTGAATCCCCATTCGATTGTGTTGATTCCTTTTTGTTTGCCTGCTTCAAGTTTTGAAACAAGATTCCCATTCATATCAACGATTTCAGCTACCATTTTTCCGAACGTATGACGCTTTGGAAGGAAATAACTTATTTTCGCGTTGGAGGATGGATTATCTCCGACAAATTGATTTTCAGAGGCCGTTCCACCAAAATTGCTTTTTTCACTTATTGTAAAAGGCTTAGTTTCAAAGAAAGTCAAATTAGATTTCAATAGACTCTCACTGATATTCCTAAGTGGAGAGATATCATCCAAAATAATAATTCCTCTTCCATGCGTAGCAGCAACAAGCGAATTCTTCCCTGGATGTAACTCTAAATAGTGAACAGCAACTTTCGGGAAGTTATTTGTGAAAGGCGACCAGCTCGTTCCTCCATCAAGAGATATATGCAATCCATTTTCAGCACCTATAAAAAGGAGATTTTGATTTTTGTAGTCTTCCTGAATATTGCGAACAAACGAACCGATTTCCGATGTAGCAATTGATTTCCATGTCTTTCCGAAATCTGTTGTTTTAAAAACATAAGGTTGATAGTCATTTTTTGCGTGACCATCAAAAACGGCGTATGCAATTTCTTTTCCGTGAACACTCGCTTCGATGTGGTAACACCATGTATTTGCTGGCAATCCCACAATATTTTTTGTCAAATTAGTCCATGTTTTTCCACCATCTTGCGTCAACTGAACGTTTCCATCATCCGTTCCCACCCAAATTACTTGATCTGTCAGAGGTGATTCGGCAATCGTAAATATTGTACAGTGGTTCTCAGCTCCCGAATTATCGGCAGAAAGTCCACCCGACTCTTCTTGATTTTGTTTGGTTTTGTCATTCGTAGTAAGATCTGGAGAAATTTTCTTCCAACTATCACCACGATCATCTGAAACATGAACAAACTGACTTCCAGCATACAATCTGTTTGGGTTGTGTTTACTTGTAGTTATCGCGGCATTCCAATTGAACCGTAATTTCGGATCTCCATCAACAGGATATGGTTTAACCACTTTCAATTGTTGTTTTGCAACATCAAAACGCCAGATGGCTTCTGCACCTTGCATTTCAGAATAAACTACATTTGGATCGGTCGGATGCGGATAAACACGGAAACCATCTCCTTGGCCAACTAATTCCCAATCTCTTGCTTCGACTCCACCTGGACTTGCAGAAGGACCAAACCAAGAATTGTTATCCTGCAATCCACCATAAACATAAAAAGGAGTTCGGTTATCCAAACTCACGTGATAGAACTGGCTAAGTGGCAAATTCTCCACAATTTCCATACTTGAGCCTCCGTCAAGAGAACGATACAAACCACCATCAGTAGCTGCAAACATTTTATTTGAATTTGCTTGGTCAAATACGATATCGTGAATGTCGGAGTGCATCGAACCTAAATTCTTGAATGTTTTTCCCCCATCACGACTGATCGAACCACTTAAACCAGCTTTTGCAATTATATCAGGGCTTTTAGGATCGACTGTAATGCGTGAAAAATAAAAAGGACGAACTGTCAAACCAAAATCACCATTCAAAAATTTCCAATTCGCGCCACCATCATCTGATCGATATAATCCTTTTTCCTCTTTTTTCTCCGCTTCCATAACTGCATAGATAATTTGAGGATTTGATGGCGCTATCGTTACTGCGATTCTCCCTAATTTCCCTTTTGGTAATCCATTTTGTAATTTTTGCCAAGTCTTTCCACCGTCATTAGATTTATACAGAGCACTATTCATTCCTCCTGAATTGAATGAATGGGCTGTTCTTCGGAATTCCCAAAAAGCGGCGTAAAGCACCTCTGGATTGGATGGATCCATGACTAATTCGGAGCAACCTGTCGTATTGTTTACAAATAAAATTTTATTCCATGTTTTCCCGCCGTCTTCCGTTTTGTAAACTCCACGGTCATCGCTATTGCCCCACAAGGCGCCAAGCGCAGCAGCGTAAATAATATTCGAATTTTTAGGATGAATTTGAATTGACGCGATGCGGTCAGATTTTTCAAGACCCATTTTTGTCCAGTTTTTACCTCCATCCGTCGTTTTGTAGATGCCATCGCCCATAGAAACACTGTTGCGTGTCCACGTTTCACCAGTACCAACCCAATAGGTGTTATCCGGGTCGTTCGGATCAATGGATACAACCCCAATTGATTGACAATACCCATCGAATATTGAATTAAATCTAACACCACCGTCTTGTGATTTCCAAACGCCACCTCCTGCAGAACCGATTAAAACGATGTTGGAATTTTTCGGATGCAATTCAACATCGGAAACGCGACCACTCATCAATGCTGGGCCGATATGTCTAGCTTTCAGATCGCCAAAATATTCCCCTGCAATCATTTTCTCCTGCGACAAGGCAGACAAAGACACACCCGTCAAGAGTGTACAAAACGCAATTCGAAACATACTATTCAATTATTTCTTTGGAAATTTAAAATCTTTTTCGTCGAAAGTTGGATTAATTTCAACTTTTTCAAATTGAATAACTTGTGCACCTTCGTCTTTTATTCCATTACTGTTGGAAAAAGCAATATAAACGCCATTTACTTCTTGATAATCACTGAATTTAGCTTGTGAAATTTTACCTTTCATTTCTCCTTCTTTTATTTCAGCTTCAACTAAAACGGGAACATTATTTTCTTTATCAAGGTAATAAAACTCGACGTTTGGAACTTCCTTTCCTTCAACTAACATTGTTTTTTTCTCTAATTTGATTTTGTTGCACTCAGTTCCCTCTATTTTTTCAGTTCCAAGAAGCGTAGCAGTATAACCCAACGATTTATAGTTAATTAGGGCGTTTGGAAATTCTTTCATTGCACGCTTTGCATTTTCGGAAGTCTCTGCTGTACCTTCCTCAGGCTCCATTGTCATGAAATTGGTCGACCAACTTTTCTCTCCGTCAAAAGCACCCATCGTCATTGTGTTGCCCATAAAAGTAACCTTTGTATACATGCGACCATCTCTCAACGTAACAACTTCAACTGGTATTTTCATTCCACCTTGCTCTACGTTTGCGGTCATGCGCATTCCGTTTACAGCATCCCATTTTTTGCCACCAATCGCTTCGTGGTATGATTTAATGATTTCATCAACGTTTTGAGCTACAAGCGACTGAACAGAAGCAAAACCCAAGAATAAAAAGAGCAATTTTTTCATTTTGTATAAGTTTAGTTAATCAAAGATAGTTTTCTTTTCCAATTATATAGAAAGAATGGGATGATTGGTTTGTTTGGTTGATGAAACCGAATTAAAGGCGTTCGACGAATTACTTCTTAAAATTACCCGCAACAATCAAATCTTTCGTCCCATGCGTCCAAGAATAAAAACCTTCACCAGATTTCACCCCTTTTTTACCTGCCGTTACCATATTTACCAACAGCGGACAAGGAGCATATTTTGGATTTCCAAAACCATCATGTAAAACATGTAAAATTGCCAAACAAACATCTAGTCCAATAAAGTCGGCTAACTGTAAAGGCCCCATAGGATGAGCCATTCCCAATTTCATAACCGTATCGATTTCTTCCACGCCTGCAACGCCTTCATACAACGTATAAATCGCTTCGTTGATCATTGGCATTAAGATTCTGTTCGCTACAAAACCAGGGTAGTCGTTTACTTCAACTGGAACTTTCGCTAATTTTTTGGAAGTTTCCATGATTAGTTCGGTAACCTCATCAGAGGTGGAATAACCTCGAATGATTTCAACTAGTTTCATCACAGGAACCGGATTCATGAAGTGCATTCCAATTACTTTATCAGCACGATTGGTAACCGACGCAATTTTTGTAATCGAAATGGACGATGTATTCGTAGCCAAAATTACAGATGGGTCAGTAACTTCATCCAATTCTTTGAAAATCTTAAGTTTTAAATCAATATTTTCTGTTGCTGCCTCTACAACCAATTGAACACCTGAAACTCCTTCTTTAATTGAAGTGAACGTTTTTAAATTATTCAATGTCGAAGTTTTTTCATCTTCTGTTAAAGAGCCCTTGGCAACTTGGCGATCTAAATTCTTCCCAATTGTTGCAATTGCTTTTTCCAAAGCGGGTGCAGATACATCAATTAAATTAACCTTATAACCAAATTGCGCAAATACGTGAGCGATTCCATTTCCCATCGTTCCTGCACCAATAACAGCGACATTTTTCATTTTTTAGTTTTTTGATTAGCAAATATAACAACTTGGGTTTTACGGACAGTCTTTCAAATTGGTAATAGTTAACAATTCAACGAGGAAAGCTTCTTTCAGAGCTATTATCGAAGTGTCTGATTTTGGGTAAATTTGTTTTAATGTCGCCTTTTAATGTCAATTTCAAGTCAATTTTTAGCGAGTCAAGGAATATTGTTCGATTTTTATTCTTTGCTTGGCTTTTAACGTTGCCTTTTGGTTCGAATATTGGCGGATTTTCAATCGGGTTACTAACGATTTACCCAAATTTGATAGTCACTTTAGCAATTTTACCTTTTTGTTTATTTGCGGTTAAAAAATTCAATCGCTTTGAACTAATAATTCTTAGTTTTTTATTCATTTGGTTGCTTTCTGCTATCATTTCGAGCTCTTTCAATGGATTTTCGTCTGAGGCTATTTTTGATATTCGATCCTTGATTATGCAATTTTTGTTTTGCTTCGTTTTGATTGGTTCATTTCACATTTTGGATAAGGTAGAATTTATAAAGCTTGTCAAATTGGGAATAAGGTGTTTTTTATTTGTTTTACTTTTCTCAGGAATCTTGGAATTTCTCACTGGAATTCACTTTGCTGGGCATAAGACGGCTGAACTACTTCAATTACCCGTTGGAAATACATTTTACGCTCCAATGTTTATTTATGACAATCAAAATGATTACCTGACTTATTTGATTTTTATTTTTTTGATATTGTGTATAATCGATGAAAAGATTCAAAATAATTTCTTGTTTCAAATTTTAGTTACGTTAGTCATTTTTGTTTTTTCGACCTATGCCGATTCCAATTTTGCGAAAATAATCAGTGGAGGAATTTTTGTTTTTTTGGTTCTTAAAAAGCTCATTGTTCATATTAAATTGAACGGCTTAAAGTCCATTAATTCATATTTAGTTGTTATGCTTTTATTAGGCATCACCATATTAAATAATCACATATTTCTTGGTCCAAAATATGAAAACGGAGCGAATTATCGATTGAATGGAGTATCCATGATTGAAAAAAAAGATGATAAGCTTACCGTTGTTTCTGCTAAAGATTACCTTTCGAAAAAAGAACAACGAGAGTTAATCGAAGAGCTTGATTCCATAAATACGAAAAGTCCAACCGGTTCGGTTAATTTGCGTAAAAATCTGATTCTAAACGGAATTGACTTTATTAAATCCGCTCCTGTTCTCGGAATTGGCCCTGGTGGTTATGCTCAAAAATGCAAGACGAAACAAAACAACTATTTTGTTCATACCCATACTTCTCCACATAATTTCCCAATTGAAGTCATCAGCCAGTTCGGAATATTTGGTTGGCTTTATTTTTCGTTTTTGATTTTCATTTATGTGTCCTTTTTTCAAATTCGAACTTCTATTTCTTCCGCTGAAAAAATTGTATTGATTTTCTTGATGGTTTCACTTCCTTTTCTTTGGATGATGCCCTCTGCTTATTTATATCTCTCAATAAATTGGCTTTTATTACCAGTATTAACAATTCAATTGACTATTTTTCATACCAAACGAATTGACGACAACTAACAAGACATATTACCGTAATTTCTTGACGATGTTGTCCGGAAACTCGCTAAGTCAATTAATTCCCTTTTTGGTGGCACCAATTTTGTCTCGCATTTTCACACCAGAAGAATTCGCTGTTTTAGCAAATTTTATGGCAATCGTTGGGGTTATTGGAATCATTTCCACAGGTAGATTGGAGTTAGCGGTTCCGATTCCGGTTGAACACAAAAAAGCTCAGGAAATAGCTTTTACTGGATTGTTTATAACATTGGCTTTGGGTTTATTGAGTATTCTAATTCCTATTTTTGCCTATCAAATTGGAGAGCTTTACGACGATAAAGATCTCCCGACTTATTTGTGGATGGTCCCACTTGCCGTAATTAGTTTTGGCTTTTTGGGATTAACCAATAATTGGAATTTGAGGCACGAACGTTTTCATTTATTGTCAATTGGAAAAATTGCTCAATCGATACTAAATAATCTCTTGGCTGCGGCTTTGGGTTATATCGGTTGGGGAATAAATGGGTTGATTTTTTCTTGGCTCTTATCGCAATACGTGAACATTATTATTCTTCTAGTTGGCGTAAATAAAAAAGTGAATTACAAGGATTTCAATTTAATAACCGTAAAATCAACTTTGAAAGAATACAAGGATTTTCCTTTGATAAATTCATTGCACGCTTTTTCAGACATTTTCATCACGCAATTTTTATTGTTTTGGATCATATCGAAATACTTTGGATACTTGGAATTAGGTCTTTTTGCTATGATGAACAAGTATGTTAAAGCACCTATCGTTTTAATTTCAAGCTCGGTATCTCAGCTCTTTTATGTTGAGGCAGGAAAAGCTATAAATGCGGGTAAATCATTGTTTCCAATCGTTAAAAAAACGGTTCGAACATCGATTCTATTCGCGTTACCATTTACGATCGTCGTAATTGTATTGGGACCCATTATTTTCAAATGGTATTTAGGAAATAACTGGGAGGAGGCCGGTAAATACGCGAGGTGTATGGCTCCAATGCTATTTATGTATTTTATTTTATCGCCAATTTCAGGACTTCCTATTTTACTGGAAAGACAGAAATTAGCTTTCCTTATTAGTCTTAGCGGTTATGCTTTTACGCTTATTACTCTTTTCATAGGACTTTGGTTTGATTTTAGTTTTTTGAACACACTTTACCTTTATGGATTTGTATATGCGCTATTTTATTTGACCTTATTGATCTGGTATTATCAACTAATCAAAAAACGAAATGAAAGTATTAATTAGCGGTTTGCCTTTGTTTTCGAAACGATTAGCTGAAGAACTTCAGAAATTCGATCCTGAGTCCAAGTATATTTTTTTGGATACGTACAATTCCAAATGGGATCAACTCAAGTTTTTTCTTCAAATTCCCTTTTCTGACTGTGTCATTTCGATGAATGGTGTGACTGACAACAGTGGAAGTTTAAATTTGGTTTTGAAATGGAAAAAAAAGTTGATTCTTCAATGGATGGGGACAGATGCGTTGCTCGCAATGGATCGCTATAAAAATAAAACGATTGAGCGAAAATACATTGATTATTCATACAACTTTGTAGATTCAGAATGGTTGATGGAAGAAGTGAAGAATGTTAATCTTGAGCCTGAATACCTTCATTTTAAATCGGTGGTCGTAAAACCTAATCATACGATTTATAAACGGATTTCTGCAATGAGTTATGTTGCGGAAAATCGACAAGCATTTTATGGAATTGAACGTATTGCTGAATTAGCGAAGGCATTTCCAGCTATTGATTTTCAATTATTTGGCTTAACGAAATCAGAATATACAATTCCTTCAAACGTGCATTTAAACGGCTGGGTTAGTGCCGATGAATTTGAAAATCGTCTTCGAGAAACTCCAATTTTTCTTCGTTTAACAGAACACGATGGATTTTCTGTTTCTGTAATTGAAGCATTAGGGGCGGGCTGTGAAGTAATTATGTCTTTGCCTTTTGATTTGACTTATTTAGCAAGAAACACCAATGAAGCGATTGAAGGAATGAAGCAATTGATTGAAAAAATCGAGCAGCGAGGCATGAAGCCCAACATAGAAATGATGGAAATTGTTAAAACGCGTTACAATCCGGTAACTTTAGCCTCCAATTACATTCAAAAAATCAAGGAAATTGTCAACCAATAAACGCATAGCACTCATTACAACGTGGTTTCCACCTCAAGAAAGTGTGGCTACGAATCGCATGTTGGCTTTTGCTGAATTCTTGAGTGAAGATTTTGAAGTGGAAATATTTTCCTTGGATCAAAAGGAAAGATCAATTTCTTGGAACGATACGATTAAAGTTCATTACAGTTCATCAAATAAACTTTTTGAGCGATTGAAGGATAAACAATCAGACGGTACCTTTTTACATAAATTAAAAGTTGGAACGCGAATCCTTTTATCAAAATTCATACGAAATCCGCTTTCGAAATGGCAAAAATCTACTTTCAACAAGTTGGAGAATATTCATGAAATCAATCCGTTTGATTGCGTTATAAGTTCGTTTAGTCCACAAGAGGCACATTTGGTAGCAATCGAATTCAAAAAGAAGTTTCCTGCCGTTCCTTGGATTGCCGATATGCGTGATGAAATGTCTGCTAATCCCTATATTGATTTCACGACCAGACAAACACTTGAAAAAGTTGAAAAACAAGTGAATGACCATGCAGATGCGGTAACGAGTGTTAGTGAACCGATATTGAATGATTTTAAGCAATTGCTTCCCAAAGTGCAAATTTTTGAAGAAATCAGAAATGGGTTCAATCATGAATTCAGAAGAGATTTTAATATTTTCGAGAAAAACAAAGTTTTCACCTTAGGCTATTTCGGAACTTTTTACGGTGCGATCAAACCGAATATATTTTTCGAGGCATTGTCTGAATTGAAAAATAAAAATTTAATTGACTTCAAAGTTCATTTAGTTGGTGTTCATGCAAATTTTTCAATCCCAAAAAATATAAGTAACGATGTTATTATATTTCAGGCTTGTTCCTATTTGGATGCGATAGAAAATATGTCTCAAACCTCTTGTAACGTATTAATAAATCCTGGTGGCTTGAGAAAAGGCGTTTACACAGGAAAATTATTCGATTACATTTCCGTTCAAAAACCGGTTTTGGCATTTGTTGATAAAACGGATGTAGCAGCTAAACTCATCGAAGAATTTGATTGCGGCTATGTCGCTGAATTTGACCAGTTGGAAGAAAATAAAAAAATCATTTTGAATGCTTTTGAGGATTGGAAACAAAACAAAATTAAATTTGCTTCTGACGAACAAGTTGCTTCATTGCATCGTAAAGAACAAGTAAAGAAATTGACTGAACTCATTCATAAGCTCACGAAATGAAAATTTTGCAAGTCGGACCCAAGTCGGTACATGTTTCTTCCTTTATTTTCGCTTTGAAAGAAAGAGAAAAGAGCCTTTACTTGCTTTCCGAGGAAGCTTGTGATTTTGAGGGTATAATTGAGGAATTTGTAATCTCATTTCGGCAACTTCATCCTTGGAAAGTCATTAAAAATTATTTGAAAGTCAAAAGACTTATTCTAACGTTAAAGCCTGATGTCATTCATATTCACCAAATAAATCGTTTGGCTTTTGTTGTCGCAAAAATTGCGAAATCATTGAAAATTCGTGTAGTTTCAACGGCTTGGGGAAGCGATGTTTTACTAATGCCTAAGAAAAATATCTTCTATAAATTCATCGTTCGGACAACGTTGACAAATTCCGATATCGTAACTGCCGATTCCAAAGATATGATTTCAGCGATGAAGACATTGGTCAATGAGGATAAATACATACTCTTACAATATGGAATTGACCCAATAGAATCTGAAGAAAAGGAAAAAATTATTTATTCGAATCGTTTACACGAACCACTTTATCGAATTGATCAAATCATTACCTATTTTGCTGAATTTTTCAAGACGAATTCCGATTGGACATTAGTTGTAGCAGGAACGGGAAGTGAAACAAGAAAACTTAAAAAACGTGCGAAAGAACTTGAAATCGAATCCAAGATTGATTTTGTAGGTTGGCAGCAAAAAGAAGATAATAGACGATGGTACGCAAAATCGATGATTTACATTTCCATTCCTACAAGCGATGGAACTTCCGTTAGTTTATTGGAGTCTATGTCGGCTGGATGCATACCGATTGTTTCTGACTTGCCTGTTTCTCAGGAATGGATTCGTCAAAATGAAAATGGGGTAATTGAAATGAAAGCTGAAAATCCGATTATTGAGGCATTAAAAATTGATCGAGCGATTTGTGTTTCAATAAATTCGAAGCTAATCAACGAAAGAGCTACTCGCAAAGCAAGTGTTGATCAATTTTTAATAGCATACCTAGGATAAAAGTTAAATGCAATTCGTTTCTTAACGTCGATTTTACCTGAAATTCATTTTACATTTTTATCTTTATGCTCAAAGAAAAGTGATTTTGGAAAGAAGAAGATTTCTTAAAAATTTAACGTTAACATCAGGTGCACTTGCACTTAGTAAATTTTCATTTGGACAAAATCAACCCTCAAAGAGTAGTTCCAAATTGGTTATCTTACATACCAACGATACGCATTCCCAAATCGAGCCTTTTCCAGTGAATCACTCAAAATTTCCTGGAATGGGTGGTGTGGCAAAACGTCATAGTTTGATTCAAAAAATCAGAAATGAAGAAAAGCATGTTCTTTTATTGGATTCAGGTGATGTATTTCAAGGAACACCCTATTTTAACACGTTCAATGGTGAACTAGAAATGAAGCTTATGTCAGCCATGGGTTATGATGCGGCCACGATGGGGAATCATGATTTTGATATTGGATTGGAAGGTTTTTTAAATGCGAAACAATTTGCTGACTTTCCTTTTCTTTGCGCCAATTACGATTTTTCCGAAACGATTTTAAAAGATAAAACACAGCCCTATAAGATCTTCAAAAAAGGGGGACTAAAAATTGGTGTTTTTGGAATTGGTGTTGAGCTTCAAGGACTTGTTCCTGATGAAAAATTTGGAAAAACCAAATACCTCGACCCAATTGATACAGCGAATAGAATTTCGATGGAACTGAATTTAAAAGGTTGTGATTTAGTTATATGTTTATCGCATTTAGGTTATGAATATCCAAATTCGGCGAAAGTTTCCGATCGTATTTTAGCTTCAAAAACCGAATTTATTCATTTAATATTGGGTGGGCATTCACACACTTTTCTAGAAAAACCGACCATTGAGAAAAATAGCGCTGGAAATCCGGTTGTCATCAACCAAGTCGGGTGGGCTGGTATTAACTTGGGTCGCATCGATATTGACTTTGAGCGAGGTCTTTTTATTCCTAACTTAGTTGAAGTCAAATAGCATAGTTGAATCGAGTTTGCCTTTATTTCTTTTTAATTTTAGTTCTTTTTTCTTGTACGAAAGAGGTCAAAATTGATATTCCTGGTTATGAGCAGCAACTTGTTGTTGATGGAAATATTGAAGCAGGGGGTCATCCAAT